>OJKJ01000050.1_pt1 | contig 97590 bp, 78 predicted proteins | sample 1596491 | NCBI WGS metagenome assembly OJKJ01 (sample SAMEA4350160, study PRJEB24818) | metagenome | biome: human; feature: gut; material: faeces | place: Denmark | collected 2013-09
CCTTCGACAGCCACGAGAGCTGTGTCATTGATTGTTTTGTATAAATAAGGGGGACCACAGGAAGCTCCCCACTGGAGCGCTGGGCGGAGGGGTGAGAGGTGTAAAAGGGACGGGCCACCCCCCGCCGGATCCCCGACACATAGGACTCCAGCGCGGCCGCGGTGCTGCGGATATCCTCCGCAAGCAGGCCCAACTCATTCCCGGACGTATACTGCAAGTCTATGGCGAGCTGCCCCCCGGCGATGGATTCCGCCGCCCGCCTCACTTCGTTGATGGGGTGGGTGACGCCCCGGGTAAGCAGCATACACAGCACCACGGAGATGGCGATGATTCCAACGGACGCAGCGCAAACCGCAACAATAATGCCCTCGTTGATCTCCTTCGATCGTTCCAGACTGCCCTGGGCGTCCTGGATCGAGAGCTTGACCACCTCCGCCAGGACTTCCCGGACCTGGCTGGACTGGGGCGCATAGTCGGCGGTGTACCGGCTCAGGGCCTCCTGCTCCTTCCCCTCGCGCCACAGCCTCAAAACCTCGTCCCTGGGGCCGGTTAACAGCGCAAACTGTTCCTCCAGCTCCCGTACCTTCTCCGGTCCGCTGACATAGCCGGTGCTCAGGCGGGAAAGCCCTTCCTCCTCCTGCCGGATCAGGGACTGGATTTCATTATAATAATACTCCTCATCCACCACTCCGTCCGTGGCCACCAGCATAATCAGGTATTTCCCCACGGACTGCAGGTTCCCGATCAGCTCCTGGGAGGTCTGGACATTGGCGAAGGGTTCGCTGTAAAGGCGCTCCATTCTGCGGGAAATACTCCGCAGGCTGACAATCGTCATCACCATGGTCACCCCGCAGAGCAGAATGACAATGCCAAAGGAGATAGTCAGCTTTTTTCCAATTTTTAAATTTCTAATAAATTCTCTCATGTAATGCCCCCGTCCGCCGAACTCACCGCAGGTAATGCGCCACCGTGCGCTTGAACTCATCTGGTTTGAACGGCTTTACGATGAAATCCAGCGCGCCCAGCGTCAATGCCTGCTGCACCGTCGACTCCTGGCCCACGGCCGAGCACATGACCACCTTCGTCTGGGGACGCCTGGCCAGAAGTTCTTCCAACACCTCCAGGCCGGACTTGCCCGGCATGGTGATATCTAACAGCACCAGATCCGGGTCAAAGGGCTCGAAAAGTTCCAGGGCGGCTTCCCCGTCCCGGGCTTCCTCCAGATCCGTATAGCCGTCCTCCTCCAGGATCTTGCGGATCATCTTCCGCATAAACATCGCATCGTCTACTATCAGTATTTTCTTCCCCATAAGCGCTCCTCTGTCGACAGCCCTCCGTGCCGATTCTCAAAATTTCACTATTCTAATCATACTTGATTCGCTCATAAAATACAAGCTTGATTCCAGCAAAACCCAATATTTGTATGCACGCTCTGAGACATTGTATTCCAAAAGATGCAAAGCCGACATTGACAACTGTTTCCCGCGCCCTTATAATAGTTGGGAAACACAACAGTTGTATAAGGCAACGTTTTGGCATGGGAGGGAATATGAACCGCTATTTAGGAATTTACCGGCGCTGCGAACTGTACTATATCCGGGAAGAGCTGGAGAAGTACGGGCTGCTGTCGCTGGAGGGCCGGCTCCTGCCTCTGATCAAGGACAAGTGCATGAGTCAGGAAGAGCTGGGTTACATGATGAATCTGGACAAGGGCCGCATCGCCAGAGCGGTGTCCCTGCTGGAGGAAAAAGGCCTGGTATGCCGCCAGGTGAACGAGAAAAACCGCCGTCAGAAGCTGTTATCCCTGTCGGAAGCCGGAGTGGAGATGGTCAAAAACATCGAGGAAATTTACCGGAAATGGGACAATATCTGTTACACCGGATTCACCGCAGAGGAACAAGATCTGTATCAGGATTTCATCAAACGGATGGCGGAAAACGCCGCCGAGTATCGACGCAAGAACGGAGGATGTTTAAATGGTTAAAAATCTCACCGAGGGCAATCCCCTCAAATTGCTGTTTTTCTTCGCACTGCCCATGGTGGTGGGAAATCTGTTTCAGCAGCTCTACAACATGGTGGACTCCATGGTTGTGGGCCGCTTTGTGGGCGAGGACGCCCTGGCCGCGGTAGGCTCCTCCTTTCCCGTGGTCTTTCTCGCCGTGGCCGTGGCCGCCGGTCTGTCCATGGGATGCACGGTGGTCATCTCCCAGCTCTTCGGAGCCGGGCAGATCCGCGAGATGAAGATCACGGTGTCCACCGCCCTCATCTCCCTGGGCGTGGTCGGGCTGGTGATCATGGGGTTAGGCGAGCTGGCAGCCGAGCCCCTGCTCAACCTGCTGGGCACCGCCAAGGACATTATGCCCGACTCCCTGGCCTATCTGCGGATTTATTTCGGCGGCGCGGTGTTCCTGTTTCTCTACAATTCCTTAAACGGCATCTACAACGCCCTGGGCGACAGCAACACGCCCCTGCGTTTTCTGATGGTATCCGCGCTGACCAACATCGTCCTGGACCTGCTCTTTGTGATCAAGTTCAACATGGGCGTGGCCGGCGTAGCCTGGGCCACCCTGATCGCCCAGGGCCTGTGCGCGTTCATCTCCTTCTTCGTGCTGGTGCGCCGCCTGGTGCGCATGGAAAACGAGGAGGCCAAGCGGGGCTTAAAGTTCACCTTCTTTGAGATGCCCGCGGCCAGACGGATCGCCAAGATCGGCATCCCCTCCATGCTGCAGCAGTCCATCGTGTCCCTAAGCATGATGTTCATGCAGGGACTGGTCAACTCCTACGGCAAGGTCTTTGTGGCCGGTTACACCGCCGCCACCAAGATTGACACCCTGGCCATGCTGCCCAACATGAACTTTTCCAACGCCATGTCCAGCTACACGGCCCAGAATATCGGCGCCCGCCGGGACGACCGGGTGCACCAGGGCTACAAGGCCTGTATGTTTATGGTATTCATCTTCTCCCTGATCATCACGGCCATCATCTATCTCTTCGGCCCCCAGCTGCTGGGCCTGTTCCTCAACCAGGGCGCCGAGGGCAGCGCCATGAGCTACGGCCTCAGCTACATGAAAACCGTCTCCGTCTTTTACATACTGATGGGCTTTCTCTTTGTGGGCAACGGCCTGCTGCGCGGCGCAGGCGACATGGGCGCATTCATGCTCAGCTCCATGTCCAACCTGGTCTCCCGCGTGGCCATCGCCTACCTCCTGGCCCACTTTATCGGTTCCAGCGCCATCTGGTGGTCCATTCCCATCGGCTGGGGCGTTGGGTCCATCTTCTCCTTCCTGCGGGTGAGGAGCGGGAAATGGCAGTTAAAACGGCTGGTTGAATAAGACCTTTGAAGGGCCGCGGATATCGTCCGCGGCCCTTTCTGTTCACACTCCCCTGTTGTTCTGTCTATTGGATGGCCTGGCTCCAAAATCTCCCCAGAGCCCACGCCACACCGTCCTCCACGTTGGTTTTTGTCACAAAATCCGCTGCGGCTTTCACATGCTCCGGCGCGTTTCCCATGGCCACGCCCAAACCGGCAAAGGCCAGCATGGAACTGTCGTTTTCATTATCCCCGATGGCCATCACCTGCCCTGCCTCCACTCCCAGGAGGCCGCAGAGATGTTCCAGGGCATTTCCCTTTGACGTTCCCCTTCGGTTAAATTCCAGGGAGAAATGACCCGTCTTCATCACGTGGAACTGCTCCATCCCGGTCCCGTAAGCCAGAACCCGGGCCTCCGCTTCCCCGTCGAACACCATAATCCCGATCTTCTGAATCCCATTCCCCTGTTTCCCGGCAAAGCCCAGCAGATCCTCCTGCCCGCCGGTGCGGTTCAGCCCCGCCAGCGCCATATAGGGATGGATCAGGGCGGCCGTCCGGGCCTGCCTGCTGTCCTCGTAATAGCGGTCCTCACACTGGAAATAGGTCTGGCCGTTCTCAGTCAGGAGGTACGATAGAAGCTCCATAGCATCCTCGTGCCGGATGTTCCGTTCATATACGCGTTTCCCGGTGGCCGTTTCCATCACCGAGGCCCCGTTGGCCGTGATGGCGTAGGGTACGCCCAGCCCCAGAATCTCCTGCGGGATCCCGCCAAAGACTCTCCCTGAGGCCGGAATCACCAGCGCCCCCTCGTCCATCACCCGCCTCAGCGCCGCCAGGGTGGACGGCGTTACCCGGGCGTCCGGCAGCAGCGCCGTGCCGTCCATGTCCACAGCCAAGAGCCGCAGCTTTTCCAGTTTATCTGACATAGGCTTTTATCAAACCGATCCTTTCATCCGCGTTTTTCGGCCTCACCCGGTAAGCGCCCACAGCGGCGGGCACGATAAAGGTCTCCGCGTAGTGCACCTCATAGGGCTCGAAGGCTCCCTCCGGGCTCTCCACCACAGCGGCGGCGCCCTCCACCAGATTCAGCATGTGCACGGTCCCCTCCGTGTTCAGGTCAATGGGCCGGTCGAACCAGTACCGCCTGGTCTCGATGAATTCCAGCTCGTGGAGCCCGGTGTGCTCCTCCACCGCGCCGTCGGCCTCGCTGACCGTATAGAAGGCGTTCACAAGATTTTCCTTCACCCACTCCGTGGTGCGGTCCCACTGGATCACCTTTTCCCCGTGTTCAATGTGGATGGGCCTGGGCTTTCCGTCCAGCCCCACGCGCCCCCAGTCCCAGAGCTTGAAGGTGAAAATATAGGGGGTGGCGCTGATCTCCAGCACCATGGCGTTTTTGCCGGAGCAGTGGCAGGTGCCCGCGGGAATCAGGAAATGGTCGTGCTTTTTGGCCGGGAACCGGTTGATATACCGGTCCGCGTCAAAGGGGCGCTCCCCTTCCTGGGCCCGCTTTAAGTCCGCGATCATCTCCTCCCGGTCGATCCCATCCTTAAGCCCCAGGTAAACCACCGCGTCGTCCCCGGCGTCCAGAATATAGTAGCTCTCATCCTGTGTATACTGCATCCCAAACTGTTTCTTGATATACTCGGTCAGGGGATGGACCTGCAGGCTCAGATTCTGGCCGCCCATGGTATCCAGGAAGTCGAATCGGATGGGAAACTCCGCCCCGAACCGGGCGAACACAGCCTCCCCCAGAAGGTTCCTGGGCTGGTACAGCACCAGGTCCATGGCCGGGACCTCCACCACCGTTCCGTCGAAATCAAAGAGCAGGCTGTTTTCCTCGGGCACGCCGTCAAAGCTCCAGGCAAAATTGGGAGCCTGCGCGTCCAGGCCGCAGACCTCTTTCATCCACTGTCCCCCCCAGACGCCCGGGTCGAAATAGGGCACTGTGCGGAAGGGACGGGCCGCCGTCTCCCCCAGGGCTGTCCTGAAGGCCCGGCCGCTGATCATCTTCGGCTCACCGGAGCGGTTGGTGTCCAGCAGGTAGCCGATGGACTCGAAGTGCTCCGCCTTGTGCTTATCCGCAATGCGCCATTCCACAAAAAAGCCCCGCTTGTATTTTTTCAGGATATCCTCGTCGCCGTTGTCCGCCCGGTAGTTGCCCATGCCCCGGCGGTAACGCAGCTGAATCTCCCATCTGGCAAGATCGGCGTACACCAGCAGGTCGCCGGGGGACACCAGGGCGGCCCCGAAGCCGTAGATGAGCGTGAGTCCGGAGGCGTCCTTTACCGCCTCCGCCGCTTTCTCAAGCTTCTCCTCGTCCATAAAATCCCGAATCTCACCGGCGTAGAGCTTTCCGAACACCCGGTCGTCGGTCAGCTGGTATTTCAGCTGCTGGCGGATCGTCTGCTCGCCCTTAAAAAGCTCCTCCGTCAGAATCACCCGGTCCGCTCCCAGGGCCTTAAGCGCTCCCAGAAGCTCCCCGTCGTCCACACCCGGATAGCAGTCAACCGTCAGCACAAAGGGCCGTTTTGCGCACCTTTTTTTCAGCTCCTCTATAATATCCTCATACCCGGAGAATACCTCCTCTTTAAAACCGTGTATTCTGGTACGCGGATGTTTTTCATAATTGGATTCCCTGTTCAGATACATATGATCTCTCCATTCTTTTTAAAGACTCTCACCGGAAACGGGTGGTCCTCCACCCACTGGTAGTCGTGCCCCGCCGTAACCGGCCAGCAGGCTCCCACCTTCAGCACCCCGTCCCCCGTATTGACCAGCCGGTGGGCCCACCTTCCGTCAATATAATGCAGGGAACCCCGGCGCACCTTCTCCGCCCACGTTCCGCTGTCCTGATCCATGAACAGCAGAAGTCCCTGCCCGTCCAGGCCGAAATAAATCTCCGCACAGCTCCGGTCGGCGTGCACATGTCCCCTTGTAAAATTGCATTCTCCTCCCACAAGCTCCGGGTACATCACCGTAAGTCCCCAGTTCAGGTTTCCCGCCTGGGCGGGATCCCCGTTCTCAAAGGAATAGACCTCGTACATCACCCGGTCCAAATCCTCCGCCTCCCCGGCCTCCTTGTAGGCCCCGATCATGTCCCTGAGACGTTTTTCACCGGTTTTCACCGCAGTCCCGGTAATCACTCCGCCGTAAAAATCGTGCACCGCGTTTGGTTCCATTATCTTCATGGTCTGAATCCCTCCCATAGGTGCTGATAATCCTGAGGCCTCGTCACAAAATCAAACCGGTCCCTCTGTTCCCGGAACTGGGCGTACACCGGAACGCCCCTGCGGATTCCGAATTCCGTATACTCCCTTGGTCCCCTCTCCGTCAATCCATGGCAGCGGTAGGCGGGATTCTCCCTCCAGCGTATGCCCCCATCCTCCACATAGGGGAAATAGGCGATGCCGCCGTGGGCCCTGACCTGGCCGTACTCAAACCCGTAATCCCGCACGCACCAGGCCCCGAAGGTCATGGGCCGGTTCGCGCCCCCGTTGACCGTGGCGTGGACCCAGTAAGGCGGCACGATGACCACGTCCCCGGGACCGGCGTAAATCGCGTAACAGGCCCCGGGATCGTCCTCCCCGGACTCCTGCATATAGATAATCGCCCGGCCGTCCCAGATCTCGTACACCTCCGGCGTGGAGGAACCGCAGGAAATGCTCACGGCGTGGATATGCCCCTGGGAGCGCACCGGCTCCCGTCCCAGAGTCCCCGCGGCGTAGGTGACCGCACCGTACAGAAGATTCCGCTTCTCAATCTCCTCCCGGTCCTCCTCCATACCCACGTCCATGGAGATAGAGTAGACCGCCTCCGGCCCGGCGCAGCCCGGGTCCTCCAGAGACGCCCGGATATCGTCTAAGCGGCGGATCTCCGCCTCCGGCCCGAACACGCCTTTGCCGTAGCAAAAACCGAAGGGCTCCTGCTGCGGACTTATATCAAATCCCGGATAAAATTCCATGTCTCTCCTCCTATAAAAAACGGGAGCGCAGCAGACTTCCTGCCGCGCTCCCGTTTTATCTTCCGATAAAACTACTGCCTTGTTGCCTATTTACTGATCTCCACGGAATAAGAATATCGGTCCCCCCGGTACAGGCTGACGGTATACTCCACCACCTCGCCGGACTCGTCGTAGGACGTACGGATTCTGCGGAGTATGGGAATCGTCCGCTGGACCTTCAGAAACTCCCTGGTGTGGGCGTCCGGCATAATACAGTCGAACTTTTCCTTGATCCTCACCGGATGAATGTTCATCTCCTCCAGCATGGCGTACAGACTTCCGTAGTACATGTTGTCATCCAGTGGAAGGTTCCTGCCCATGTGGAAGTAGGTCTGGAAAATGACGATGGGTTTCCCATCTCCCGTTCTCACGCGTTCCAGGCGGTACAGCGGCACGTCCGGCTCCACCTGAAACACCTTAGCCAGATGCTGGTCCGCTTTCACCAGCTCCATATGGGCGTAACTGGTTCCGGGCACGATTCCCAGCTCCTTCATCTCGTCGGTGAAGCTGCGGATCCTGGTCAAAAACTCCTCGATGTGCTTTTGGTAGATGACAACGGTGCCTTTCCCTCTGGCCCTGCTGACCAGACCGTCCTTTTCCAGTTCCTGGATCGCCTGTCTGGCCGTGATACGGCTGACCTGGTACATGCCCTGAAGCTCTGTCTCGCTGGGAATAATCGTGTCGAAGGCGTATTCCTTCGTCAATATCTTATTTCGTAAAATTTCGCTGATTTGCAAATATAAAGGCGGAGCGCCTTTTGCGTTATTTAATTTTTCCATATAAGCCCCTCTGTTCCCATTGCCTCAATCGTTATAACAATATAATAATTGATCCTGTTTACCCTGTCAATGTTTTGCTGAAAGGCTTTTGATTCCTTTGATATTAAAGTAACGGTTCAGACATTAGAACAGTCCCAGGGCCACGCCCACGATGGACACTCCAACCAGAATTCCCATCACTTTGAGGGCGGACATTTTCTTTCTGGACATCAGCCACCAGCAGAATATGATCGCCACAAGGGGAAGCAATCTGGGGAAAATACCGTTGATCACATCGTTTACCACCACGGTGGCGTCCGAGTTGCCGGTCTGGATCTGTAAAATGGTATTGATGCTCACGTAGGACGCGCCCACGCCGCCCACTACGATGGCGCCCAGCAGGTTAAACGCTTCCCGCACTCTCTGGGACGCCTCGCCCACAATCAGTCCCACGGACTTGGTGCCCATCTCATAACCCTTCATGAACAGGTAGTAGGTGCCCGCCAATACGGTGGCCAAAAACGTGACGATGTAGAAGATGGGTCCCATCACATTTCCGCCGTCCGCAAGCCCGATGCCGATGGACAGGAGCAGGGGCAGATACATGCCCGGAACCATGGCGTCGCCGATACCCGCGATGGGTCCCATCAGGCCCAGCTTGATGCTGTTGATCACCTCGTCGTCCAGATCCGCTCCGTTGGCCTTCTCCTCCTCCAGACCGCAGGCGATGCCGTTTACGATACAGCCCAGCTGAGGCTCCGTGTTGTAAAAGGCGCAGTGCCTTGTGAGGGCCTCGGCCTCCTTTTCCTTATCTCCGCCGTAAAGTTCCTTGATCGCCGGGGCCATGGAATCGGCAAAGGCAAGGGATTCCAGCCACTGGAAGGACATGGAGCACAGGTTTCCGCACATCCACCGCAGCCAACATTTTCTCAGAGTACTTTTGCTTAACTTTTTCATCCTACAGTTCCTCCTCCATATCATCCGCTACAGCAACCGCTGCCCCGTCTTTTTTCATATATAAGAAATAGCTGTACGCAAAGAACGCGCCAAAGATTGCGATGGTAATCATGTTGATGCCCAGAGCTGCGACCAGGGCAAAGCCGAACAGGAACCGCACGATCTCGATGTTCTTCTTGGTAACCTGCTTTAACAGAATGGCAACTCCAACCGCGGGAAGCATACCGCCCAGAGCGGTCAGCGCCCTCATCACAAAGGAGTCCACGGGGAACATTGCGATGATATCCGTAGCCAGATTCTGTCCAAGGTAGAGGACGGCCACAGTGGGAATCACCCGGTAGCAGAACTGGAGCAGCTGGGGACCCACCCAGTGGTTAAACGCAAGACCCTTGTAATCGCCCTGCTCCGCGGCCTTGATGGCTCTGGCGTTCCAGAAGGAGTTGGTCATCATCATGAAGTTGTGGAAAATGGTACCGATGGCGCCCACCGCCGTGGCGATGGCAACCGCGGATTCCACGCTGGCGCTGGCCTTTACCGCCATAACGCCAAGGCCCACGCCTATGTATGCCGCCGCGTTTAAGTCCTGGGGCATCTGGCCGCCCGGAGTGACCAGGGCGATGTAAACCACCTGCACGGCCACGCCTACGATGATACCGGTCTGGACGTCTCCCATGATCAGACCGATGAGAAAACCGGAGACTAACGGTCTGGACAGGACGTACCAGCCGCCCGTGGTTCCCAGAACCCACGGACAGGACAGAGAACCGAGATACGATAAAATGCCAATCATAATGGCTTGAAACAGATTAATCTGCATAAGAATTTCCCCCTATATCGTTCGTTAGATAAGTTTTTCTCTCACATCGCTCCAGCGGACCTTGGAAAAGTCCGGCACCAGCTGGAATTCGATCTGGTAGCCAGCGCTGTGGATCTTCTCGTAGGCCGCGATATCTTCCTTGGTGATATCCGCGTTCTTGCTGACCCGGACCGTGTCCTTCTTGGCGCTCTGGGGACCGATGTTCAGGGTCTTTGTGTTGACCTTCATGCCCCAGTCCACCAAAAGCTCTGCCATGGTTTCCGGGGTCTTGGTGATAACGAAGTAATTCTTGCTGCTGGCCGCGGCTTCCTCCATCTTGGCCTTGAATTTCTCCCTGGTCCAGATAAAGGTTTTCTTGGTGGACGCCGCCAGAAGCGCGTTGCGGATCACCTCGCTGGAGGCCGCCTTGTCGTCCACGGCGATGATTCCGTCGCACGGATACTCCGTGGACCAGCGGATGATGATCTGCCCGTGGATAATCCGGTCATCCACTCTGATAAAACTGATTGCCATAAAAATCCCCCTTCCTACAATTCCTCGTCTTCGTCTTCCTGCCTGGGCTCAAACATCTGAATGCTGTCCCTGGCCCCGTCGATAGCCGCCTTTACAGTCTCCCGCCCGCTGTCCTCCGCCATCAGGAGTACCAGCAGAAGAGGCAGATTCATACCTGACACCACGCTGGCCGTCTCAAGGCGTCCCATCTGCTCCAGAAGCCGCAGGGACGTGTTGTAAGGCGATCCTCCGTTTACGTCGCAGAGCACGGCCACCGGCTCGCCGCCGGGAAGCTCCTCAAACACCGCGGACAGCTCCGCCTCAAACTGGGCGATTCCCTTGTCCTCGGACAAGCACACGTGGCGGACATCCGGCAGGCTTCCGAACACCATTTCCGCCGCCCGGCGCATCCCTTCCGCCATGGTTCCATGGCTGACTAACACAATCTGTCTGATGATGATTTCCCCCTTTGTCTGATCTTTAATTGTTATAACAATATAATATTATAATCATCCGATCTTGTCAAGGCTCATTTTAGAAATTATTTATAATTTTTTCAGAGATGTCCCGCCTGCGTCAGACAAATTGACGGTTTTCCCAACCGCCTATACCGCCGGAACCGAAAACTGGAAAATTTCCGTTGAATATGTATGGATATCCGAGTATAATGAACAAGAAAAATAAAAAATCGAAAAAAATAGAATGATTTTAAAACCGGACGCCCCGTCCATTCGTCTTGTAATCAGAGATCAAAAAAAGGACCTGAAAGGAGAGTTTCATATGACCAACCAAAACGAGATGGATTTAATCCCGGACGACCTCACCCAGGAGGAGCTTTTAAGCCTGAACGAAATCCTCTTAAACACCCGGGAGCAGTGCCAGATGACCGCGCAGCTCATCGAAAACCAACTTAAGCGGAAGGACCAGCTGATCGACCGCCTACACCAGGAGCTGGAGACTTACAAACAAGACCAGCCAGCCCGCCTGGTGGAACAGGCGATGAAGGAGTTGATCGGGCTGCGGGGCCGGCTGCTGAAGCGCCAAAGCTCCCCGCAGTGGGCTGAACTTGACGCCGAAAAGCTGCGGGAAGAATTCACCTACCTGGACGAGGACATCCTGGACCTGCTGGAACGCCAGAACATCGAACCCTTTACCACCCAGCCGGGCCAGCCCTTTGACGGCGGGCGGCACCGGGCCATGAACGTGGTATCCACAGACAGCCCCGAACTGGACCGCAGGGTCAAGGCCAGCCTGGCCCCGGGTTACGCCAAGGGGGATAAGGTGCTGATCCCCGAGCACGTGACCGTGTACCGTTTCCAGTAACCGGCGGATGCGGACCGCCCTCATGATACGAGCTGAAACCAGCGGCCCCGCATGGACCGCATGCTCCGGCGCCTTCCGCAGCCCCGACGGTGCACAGCCGGAACGCAGCCGGAATGCAACCGATGAATTACAACCGATAAATTACGACCGATAACCAGAGATTGAAGGGAGAATATGATGATGAATTACGTTTTTGGAATTGACCTTGGAACCACTTATTCTTGCATCGCCTACATGGACGAGTACGGCAAACCGGTGGTCTTAAAGAACAGCGACGGGGACCACACCACCCCCTCCGTGGTCATGGTGGAATCCGCAGACAACGTGGTGGTGGGCATGGAGGCCAAGCGCTCCATCGAGGTGGACCCGGACCGGACCGTCCAGTTCATCAAGCGCAAAATGGGCAAGGAGAACGACAAGGTCACGCTGGCCGGGATCACCTACAGCGCTCCGGAAATCTCCGCTTACATCTTAAAAAAACTGGTAAAGGACGCCAACGACGAGCTGATCCAGACCGGCGTGATCTTAGAGGGTCAGGAGGTCCGGGACGTGGTGATCACCTGCCCCGCCTACTTCGGCATGAACGAGCGCCAGGCCACCAAGACCGCCGGGGAGCTGGCGGGCTTAAACGTGCTCAACATCATCAACGAACCCACGGCCGCAGCCATCAGCTACGGCGCGGCGGGCAGCGCCAAACATGAGACCGTGCTGGTGTACGACTTAGGCGGCGGAACCTTTGACATCACGGTGATGGACATAAACGGCAGCGATATTTCCGTGGTCTGCACCGGAGGCGACGACACCCTGGGGGGCAAGGACTGGGATGAGACGCTGATGGATTATGTGACGGAGCGCTATGAGGAGGAAAATGGCGAGGACTTGTCCGAGGACCCGGACGCCGTGGCCGCCCTGTACGTGGATGTGGAGACCTGGAAGAAATCCCTGACCGCCCGGGAAAAGGTGAACATTTCCGTCAACGGCAGCGGCGGGCGCTTCCGCGAGGAGCTGACCCGCGAGCGCTATGAGGAACTGACCCACGACCTGCTCAGCCGGACCAAAAACCTGCTGGACGAGGTGTTAAAAAACGCCGCCCAGAAGGGCTGCCCCCAGGAAAAAATCGACAAAATCCTGCTGGTGGGCGGCTCCTCGCGGATGCCCCAGGTGGCGAAAATGATCGAGGCGGACTATCACATTACCCCGGTGCTCCAGGACCCCGACGAGGCCGTGGCCAAAGGAGCCGCCATCTACGCCCGCAACGAAAAACAGTACAGCGATTTTCTGCTGGAGGAATCCCAGAAAACCGGTAAAACCGTAAAAGAGCTGACCGAGGAAAATTTAAAGACCGGCGGCGCCCTGGACAAAAAATTCGCTCTCTCCACCTCCGGATACGGGGCCATAAAAATGAACATCACAAACGTGCTCTCCCGCACCTACGGCATCAGCGCCTACAACGAGGACGACGATCTGGTCATCTGCAACATGCTTATGAGCAACGACAAGCTGCCCGCCACCACCACCCGCTCCTTCTGGACCGGCCAGAACAATCAGACCGGAGCGGAGCTTCCCATCTTTGAGACCAGAAGCATGGAGCCCACTCTTCCCCTGGGGGACCGCGAACCCATCACCACGATCCACATGCGCTTCAACGAGCGGGTGCCCAAGGGGACGGAGATCACGGTTATGCTGGCTCTGGACAATTCCGGGATTCTGCACGTGATGGCCGAGGAGCTGTGCCGCCACAGCAAGCTGGAGACCACCTTCGACCTCTCCAACCAGATGACGGAGGACGAGCGGGTCACGGCGGTGCGCAGGACCGCTGAGACCACCGTGGAATAAGGAGGAAACCGGAATGATCTGTCTGCTTGTGTTTATCTGCTGCCTGGCCGCGGTAACCGCCCTGACCGTCGGAATGGTGTTGAAAGTCGTCACCACTCTGGTGGAGGCATTTCTGGATATCGTGGTCCGGTACGGCGTGATCCTGATCTGCACGGCCCTCATCTGTCTGGCGGTGTTTATCCTGGCCAGCATGGTGATCGAGCTGATTCACGGGGCCAACATTCTTCTGCTTTTGCTCTCCCTCGGCCTCTGGGTTCTGTCCCTGGGCCTGGCGGCGTTCTTCGCCTCCCTGATCGGCTCCCTCGCCTATTTGCTGATTGCGCTGGCCTGCGCCGCCGTCATGTTTTTGTCCGATCTGCTGGGAGAGCTGTCCATGAGCCTGTTTAACGGTATGCTGGGAATCATGGCAAAACAGTCCGGGAGGAGGTAACGCGTTAAAATGGCCGATATCAGAGAACAAATCAAACGGAAATACGGGATTGACATCGAAACGCTCAACCTGTTTTCCCTTTACAAAATCAGCGGTCCCGGCGTGACGGACCAGGAACTGGAACAGGCCTTTGCGAAAAAGCGCAAAAGCTGGAACCAGTTTTTAAACAGCCCCAGGGAGGACAAGGCCGCACAGGCCAGGAAACATCTGGAAGCCGCGGACCGGTATGAGGCCGTGCTGCGGGACCCCGCCCTGCGCAAAGCCCTGTACGCCTATTATCAGAAAAGCGGGGACGGGACCGGGGATGCTTCCCTGGACTTTGCAAGGGAATTCTTCGGCATCGTGGGCAAAACCCGGCGCATCCGCAGGCAGGAAATCGATTTCTTCTTCGAATATTTCCCGGAACAGCGCAAATCCAGGCAGCCCATCCTGGAAATGCTCAAAACCGAATTCAAGGTTTCCAAGCTGGACGCCCGCGGCGTGGACGGCGGGGAGGATGAGCGGGACGAAAAGAAAAAGAAAAGCGCGCTGGTTGCGGACCAGTTCGACCGCTCCACCCTGCTGGGAATCCGAAAATGTCAGGCTTACCTGACAAAAGCCGCATCCATTGGAACCACAGCCGTGCATTTCCCCGGCGTGTCGGAAAGCCTTTACCGCTTCCTGGATCTGGAAAATTGCAAGGACATTGAGTCCCTCCGCACTTTGGTGAAGGCGGGGCGCGAAAAGGCTTCCGGCCTGCGCCTGGACGGCGGGCAGGAATACACGCCGGTTCTGGACCTGTACAACAAGCTGGATGAACTGCTGGATCAAAACGATGTATTTTACAATTTCAAGGAGTTTAAGCTGTTAGTCAAGTTCCCGAACCTCACCCCCTACATGTATGAGATCGTGGAGGCCAGGGAACGCACCATCGCCGATCTGGCCAGTGTGGCCCAGCGGGCGTACGGCTTCCGGGACCAGTACGATTTCCTTCTCTCCTACTTCCTTCCCATGTATTCCAAGTTCGGCATCTACGACAACGGAATCCGGAAAATGATGAAAGACGCAGAGCGGAAACAGGGACGCCAGAAGTTCCTTGACAAGGTGGACCGGATTCTGGGCCGTGAAAAGACCGAGCCGCTGCCGCCGTGCTTTATGCCGCTGTTTTTCCTGGCTTACCTGCCCGTCTATCTGACCTTTGGGGTGTTTGAGCTTGTAAAGTTAGTCGTCTGGAACCTGCGCTACATCGCAATACCCGCCGCCGTTCCGGCCGTTCTCTGGCTGGCCCGGGCCACCTTCCGGTTCGTGGGCTATGAGCTGCCGTCCTGGTCCCGGTTCAGCCTCCGGGAGTTTACCGCCCTCCTCTGCGCCGGCATGGGGATGCCCGCCGCCCTTGAAATGGCGGTCACCCTGTTTTTCATAGCGGCCGTGATCGTCCTGCCCGTGATTCTGGGCGTCTGCTGCCTGTGGGATTCCGCCACCAAGCTGCGCAAGGAATTTGACTGGAAAGGCATCGAGCGCACCTTCTGGATGATCCTAAACCAGTTCAAACGGCAGTTTAAAAACCGCCTTGAGCGGCGCAGGATTTTCACCCTCACCCGCATGTTTCTGGCGGTCCTGATCAACGCGGTGCTGTTCACCGGCGTGTTCCTGTACGCCCGCGACTTATCCGACGGCCTGTCCTGGAAGCTGCGCCAAATCCTTTGGGAAATGAAACAGGATTCGGAGCGGAAAACAGCGGCCAAGGAGACCTCCGCCACCTTTGCCGAAACCAAGGCCGAGACCGAAAGCACGGAGGCCGCCCTGCCCCTGTTTGAGATCACCGCCTCCGCCGCCAACATCCGCTCCGGCCCGGGCACCGGCCATGAGGTGGTAGCCCAGGCCCCCCAGGGCCGGCAGCTGACGGGCACCGGCAACTGGCAGCAGATGGACTCCATATGGTATGAGCTGTACCTGGACGACAGCCGCACGGCCACCGGCTGGGCCAGCGAAAAGGTGCTGAAACAGATCCAATAACCGCTTATCCACACGCTGACGCCGCATGAAGGCGCCGGCCCTTACGGGTTACTGTTCACTCCGTGCCCAGTAACGCGCTACGCGATGCACAGAAACGGCAAAAAACGCCGTTTCGCGCCGCAGCCCTCGGGTTTTCTGTGACTTCCGCTGCGCTCCACTCACAAAAAACACCTCGCGGGATATTCCCTGTGAACAGCAACCCTTACGGCACTGAAACCGCAGACAGCGGATTCAGTGCTGTATTTTTTTCCGGGCTTCTGGTATACTTAAGGAAATGCGAAATGAAACGGAGGAACTTTCATGGGATTTTTAGACCGGTTCCGCAAGCTGGAGAAAGCGGAGTCCCGGAAACCGGCCGGGGGCGGGGAGGCCCGGTACCGCCAGCCGATTCTGGAAATCGCCCGCCTGATCTCCGACGGCGACCAGGAGGTCATGGGCGAGGCCGCGGAATGTGTTTCCGACCCCAAACGATATTTTGAAGTTCACATTGACCGGTATGAGGAGCGCGGAATCGAGGACTCGGACGACTTGGAGCTGATCCAGTGGCTGGGGCTGGTGGATATTCTGGAGAGCCGCGGCTGGGTGTGCGAGCGCGATTGGAAGGATGAGTTGGAGGATTTCCTGCATTTTATGGGGAAGCTGGCCGGAATGGCCGCCAACCGGCTTTCCCTGGAACGGGAGTGGTTTGACGAGGATGGGGATATCCCCCAGTGGTGCCGTATCCTCGACGGAAAATGGAGCGCCCGGGAAATCTGCGCCGCCGCCCTGGACCTTGAAAGCGACTGTTACGTCCTGTTCCCCTGCAAGAAATCCGACCTGGAAGAGCTGCGGCACTTGGCCGGAGCGATCCACCGCCGGATTGACCTGGCCGCGCGGATGTAACCCCCGACCCCGGCAGGTTCAGGCCCAAAGCGGGCAGCGCCTGCCCATCACAGAAGAATTGGAGGAATGACTTATGTGGCATTATACAAAATGTACGGCAGCCGACCGGGACAGACGCCTGGGCGAACTGTCCGCGGCGTTTGAGCGGGAGACGGACTGCCTGAAGTATTTATCCGAAATCCAAAGCCATATCAACAGCACCCAGACCACGGCCGTTCTGCTTCAGGATCTGGAGGCCAACATGCTGATCGAGATGGACTATGTGCCGGTGAACAACTACGTTTTCCATGTGATCGCCATCGAAGAAAACGGCATCAAAAACAACGGTCTGCCCTGCCAGACCATCGAACAGGCGGTGGAACAGTTTGTCATGCAGCTGCGCGCCAAATGAGACAGAACAGGGAGAATGAAATGGACACACTGGAAAAACAGATTGCATTTATCCGTCAGGCTGAGCGGCTGAAATCCGTCACCCGGGAAGCCTGGACCTCGGACGGGCGGCGGGAAAGCACGGCCGAGCACTCCTGGCGGCTGGCGCTGCTTGTGGGACTTCTGGCCCCGTCCTTCCACGTGGATGTGGAAAAGACGCTGATGATGTGTCTGGTCCACGACCTGGGTGAGCTCTACATCGGCGACATTTCCGCCGCCACCCGCCCGGACGAGACTCAAAAACATATGGATGAGGAGCGGGATGTGCGGCGTGTGCTCTCGCTGCTGCCGGACGGCCAGAGGGACGATCTTCTGGCGCTGTGGCAGGAATACAACGGCAACGCCACAGAGGAGGCGCGGCTGGTCAAGGCCCTGGACAAGGCGGAGACCATTTTGCAGCACAATCAGGGGAAGAATCCGCCGGATTTCGATTACGGTTTCAATTTGGAATATGGAAAGCCTTACTTTTCCTTCCACCCGCTGCTAAAGGAGCTGCGAAGTATCCTGGATGCGCAAACCGCCGCCCGGATCCGCGAAGGGGAGTCTCCGGAGGACGAAATGTAAAACAGCAGGGCCTTTCGGTCCTGCTGCCTGCGTTGGGGAGAGCGCCCGTTACAGACGGTCTCCGTTATCTCTCATAAATTTGTACTCCGCCACTGACCGGTCAAAGGTCTTTATGTGGTAGTAGAGCCATTCGGTCACGTTTTTATTGACCTGCTCCACAAATTCCGGTGTTGGGCCTTCCTGGTCCTCCAGCATTCCGTGAAGCTCCTCCACGGTCTTGCGCAGCTCCTCGTGCTTTGCCTTGTGCTCTGCGATGCCCGGATAGCCGATCTTCTCCTGGAGTTTTTCCTCTTCCCCAAAGTGGAATTCCGTGTAATCCGCCAGATAGTTCAACATCTGCACCGCAGCTCTCAGGTTCGCGTTCTCCTCACAGCTTCTCAAAAGATCGTTGATCTTGCCGATCAGCTCCCTGTGCTGGGAATCGATCATCTCATCTCCCGTCACCAATGTATCATCAAATTCTGCGTACATCTGCATACCTCCTCGAATTTTCTAATGTTGGTCCATTTCACCGTGCCTCCGGCCGTCTGGCGGGTGGCAGGCAATACCTGTTTTGTTTTCTTATTGTATCATAATACGGTTGCTTTTACTATGGCATTTGCAACAGTTTCCAAATTTTTAAGATTCCTCGATCTAGGGTGTGTTTGCAGGTCATATCACCGTTTTTCCGCCTCCCCGCTCCGCCTGCGCATAAACCACACGTAGTAGGGAACCTCCAGGAGCAGCATCATGCTCCACCCCACCGCGCAGGCCCAGGCCGCGCCCTGCATCCCCATCCGCGGCGTCAAAAGGTACACGAAAATCACCCGGATGCTGGTCTGCGTGAAGGTGCCGAGCAGGGTGATGCTCATATTTCCCATCCCCCGGAATAATCCCTGGATTCCGTTGGTGAAGGCCGGAAACAGGTAGAAAAATGCCATCAGCGCCAGATAGTTGCTGCCCAGGGCCACAATCGCCTCGTTGCCCTCGGTGACGAACAGGCGCATCACCGGCTCCCGCACCAGCGTGATCACCGTGAAAATGAACACCCAATAGCATGCCTCCAGGAGCAGCCCGCAGGCGAAGCCTTTCTGAATGCGGCCCGTTTTCTTCGCGCCCCGGTTCTGGGCCACGAAGGTGGTGATGCCGTGGGAGATGCTCTGCTCCGGCGTAAACGCGTAGTCGTCCACCCGGTTTACGGCGTTGAAGGCGGCGATCATATCCACGCCCAGGGGATTGATGGCCCCCTGGATCAGCAGCTTGCCGATGGGCTGGCAGGACTGCTGCAGCGCGGTCACGCTGCCGTAGCGCAGAGTCTGGCGCAGCAGACCGGCATCCATACGGAATTCCCCCCAACGCAGCTGCAGCATGGGAATCTTCCGGTAAACATAACCGATGCACAGAAGGGCCGAGGCCGCCTCGGCGATCACCGTGGTGGTGGCGGAGCAGACGATGCCAAAACCCAGCCAGCCGATGAAAATCAGGTCCAGCACCGCGTTTAATACTGCGGAAAACGCCAGAAATTTTAAAGGCGTCCGGGAGTCCCCCACGCTCTTTAACGCCGAAGACACCGCGTTATAGAAATAAGTGAAGGGCGCGCCCAGAAAAATGATCCGCAGGTAGGTGGACGCCATGTCCAGCAGTTCCTCCGGCACGTTCAGCGCGGCCAGCAGGGGCTTTGCCAGCAGCACGCCCAGGACGGCCACGGCCAGGGAGAAATAGCAGCCGAAGATCACCGTGGTGGACATCTCCCGCTTTAGCTTCCCGTACTCTCCCGCCCCGAAAAACTCGCTCATCAGCACAGATGCGCCCATACAGATACCGGAAATCCCCAGGATCACGATGCTCATCACCGGGTTGGCGGTTCCCTCCGCCGCCAGGGCCTCCTTGCCGATAAAGCGGCCGGCAATGATGGAGTCCACCACATTGTAGGTGAGCTGAAACAGGTTCCCCGCAATCAGGGGCAGGGAATAGTTGATTAAATGCCGGGGGCTACTCCCCTCCGTCATGTTTACAGCTGCCATTGTCTGCATTCTCCTCGCCGCGCACCAAACGGCTGTTCAGGCTGCCGTTTGGTGCGCGGCGGGCAGGCTGGGCGGAGGCCGTTTGTGTAAGCGCTTACAACACTTTTTACTCCATTATAGTTCGGGAAGAAGGAAAGCGCAAGCGGTTTTTAGCGGGGGCGGCTGAGCGGTTCCGCAACCGGGGACGCGGCGGCTTTACACAACAGGCCCTCCCGGACGCGGCTCTTCTCTCTTTGCCCTACACCTCCCCCGACACCAGATGGACCTCAAACAATTCCACCGGGATATAGTGTTTGCTGCTCACCAGAATCTGCCGCTCACGGCCGTAGATTGTCTCCTGGACCAGAATAAAGGCGGAATCGTGGGACAACACGTATTTCACGGCGGTAAAATTCCCTGTGGTGGTGTAGGTCAGGGCGCAGGCGCTGCCGTATTCCCCGCTGTAGACCGCTGTCTCCAGAAACGTTTTTAATTCCTGCTCCCGGTTTAAGTCCAGCCCCTGCCCGGCAATCACCTCGATGGGAATAAAGCTCAGAGAGTAAGCGGACACCGTGTCCCCCTGGCGGTACCAGCGGTCCGCGATCACCACGGCCGCGGACTTCTGTCCCAGGCTCTGGGTAATGGCCTCCGTGGGCGGCTCGATGCGAAATTCCAGCTCCACCTCCCCGAAGGGCTGCGCACAGCAGCTGTAGATCGGATGGCGCGCCTTCCCCGTCTCAAAGGGCGGCGTGCAGCTGGAGGGCGCGCAGATAAAGTTCCCCTTGCCTCGGATATTTTTGACCAGATGATCCTCCTGGAGTAAAGCCAGGGCCCGCCGCAGCGTCATACGGCTCACCGACAGCTGCCCGGCTAACACCGGCTCCGAGGGCAGCTGGCTTCCGGCGGGAAACACTCCCTCCTGAATCAGCCTGTATAATTGATCGTAAACCCGCACATGCTTCAACCGTGTCTCCTTTTTCCTGTTCGCCTCGTACGCCATATTCACTCCTCCTCATACCTACGTCTAAGTTTATACAACCTGCGGGATAAATACAAGTGTTTTAGGGTAAAAAAAGACAGGAGCTGTGTATTTTTTAGACTTGTCTTTCGAATTATTCTCAACTTGTATAATTTTATGCCGCGTTATCCGGCAGTTTCAGCCGTTTATTCTGGTGTCTCATCGCCTATATTTCAATATTTTGCACAAATATCCCAGCAAAATACTGTGTAGATTTCCTAATTGATTTTAGACAAGTTCAATGTTACCATACAAGATAAGAGCAAGTGTGCGCAGGCTGCGCCAGCGGCCCGCTGCATTTAAACAAAATGCGCCCGCCCGCGCGAGTTGCCGGGGCGGGCCGGAAACTACAATTACAGTGATTCAACCATTTAAACCAAAAAGGAGAGACAGCCATGCAGAATTATTCGGGAGATATCGGATTACAGTATCATTTGCAGATCAGACAGGGAGACGTGGGCCGCTACGTGATCATGCCGGGCGACCCCAAGCGCTGCGCCAAAATCGCCGCCTACTTTGACGACGCCAGGCTGGTGGCGGACAGCCGGGAGTATGTGACCTACACCGGATATCTGGACGGCGTAAAGGTCAGCGTGACCTCCACAGGCATCGGCGGTCCCTCCGCCTCCATCGCCATGGAGGAGCTGGTCCGCTGCGGCGCGGACACCTTTCTGCGCATCGGCACCTGCGGCGGCATGGACATGGAAGTGAAGGGCGGCGACGTTGTGATCGCCACCGGGGCCATCCGTATGGAGGGCACCAGCAAGGAGTACGCGCCCATCGAATTTCCGGCGGTAGCGGATCTGGAAGTGACGAACGCCCTGATCCAGGCGGCCAAAAAGAACGGCTATTCCTGGCACGCCGGAGTTGTCCAGTGCAAGGACGCATTTTACGGACAGCACGAACCGGAGACAAAGCCGGTGAGCTATGAGCTGATGAACAAGTGGGAGGCGTGGCTGCGGCTCGGCTGCAAAGCGTCGGAGATGGAGTCCGCCGCCCTGTTCATCGTGGCCTCCTACCTGCGCGTCCGCGCCGGTTCCACCTTCCTGGTGGTGGGCAACCAGGAGCGCGACAAGGCCGGTCTGGAGAACCCCATTGTGCACGACACGGAATCCGCAATCAAAACAGCGGTGGAAGCGGTCCGGATTTTGATCAGACAGGACGGTGAACAGGCATGACCGGGCGCGATAAAGAGATTTTAGTGGAAAAAGCCCTGGAAGCCCGCAGATTTTCATACGTCCCCTACTCCGGTTTCCGGGTCGGGGCCGCCCTGCTGGCAAAGGACGGCCGGATCATCACCGGCTGCAACATCGAAAACGCTTCCTACACCCCCACCAACTGCGCGGAGCGGACCGCCGTGTTTAAGGCCGTTTCCGAGGGCATTCTGGATTTTGAGGCCATCGCCATCGCAGGCGGCCCCGGTTTAGAGCCGCCCAGGGACTTTGCGCCTCCCTGCGGCGTCTGCCGCCAGGTATTGATGGAATTCTGCGATCCCGACCGCTTCCTCGTCCTGCTGTGCAAGGGGGATAAGACCTGGAAGGAGTTTACGCTGGCGGAGCTGCTGCCGTTGGGATTCTCTGGGAAGAACCTGGAGAGATGACGGAAGCGGCCGCAGGCTGCGCCAACGGCCCGCCGCCTCCAAAAAGAGAGCCGCGAAACGAATTCTCCTTCGCTTCGCGGCTCTCTTTACGCCCTCTTCCTACCGCTCCCGGGCGATACTCCCATCATCAGCAAGGTCATCATAACCGGCGTCACAATGGGAACGCTGATGTTTACCGCCGCCTGGGCTCCGTAGCAGATCACGGCAAATACTATTGCCATCACATAAGGCTTTTCTTTGGCATTCCGGATCATTTCCCTGACCGCCAGGACCAGAAGGGACACATAAGCAGCCAGACCCACAGCACCCATGGTGACCAGATACTGCAGATATTCGTTATGCGCATTGTCAAATATTTCGCTGTACCGGTTCACCATCTCGTCATAATAACCGTTTATGGTAATGATCCCGTAGGTGTCCGGCCCCGAGCCGAACAGTTTATGTATCAGAGGAAACTGCCGGAAACTTTCCATACCGATCCTCCAGTTGTACCACCTATGGGTTCCCCAGTCGTCGTTAATCCGTAGGTAAGCTGCCAGACCGCCATAGCGTTCCCCGTTCCCCAGGACGTTCACATCGTAAAGGGCAACGGATGCCCCCAGGAGAGCAACACCCAGGACCAGCGCCCATATCCACCTTCCTCCACCGTATTTTCCCCGAAGAAAACGCTCCGGCAGCAGACGGTGCGGGGTCAGATACAGGCCCGCACACAGGATCCATAACCCTGCCGCTATATACGCAAGGCCGGGAAAACCGGATATGACCTGGAACAGGCCGCTGATTTCCAGCGTACTTCCCGGCCAGGTACGGATTATCCAGTCAATGAGCCAAAACTCTGAACACAGGACCGCCACCATCAGGCAATAGTCCCTTACTCCCTTCACGGTTTTAAACCCATAGAAGGGAAATATCGCAAGCAGGGCCAGAAGGGCCAGGTAGGCATTATCGCTTATGCCGGTAATCAGAGCAAACAGTGATATGATAAAGGAAAACAAATAACAGATTTTCCTTACTCTTCCGCGTTCCAGATAAAACAAAACCGCGGACATTCCCACCACCATCGCGATGTAGGACGTATAAGTATTGATATTTCCAATGGTGGAAGTAAACATGGGATACTGAACCGGGTTCATCTGCCGTTTAAAGCCAAGGGGATCCATTTTAAAATATTGCAAAATCCCCATGATGCAGGCCAGCATTCCCGCCCCCAGAAACAGATCCAGATACCACTGCCTCAGCTTCAGATTCCTGCTTATGGCAAAGTAGGTGAAGCCATAGGCTGCAATGAGAATCAGCCCCGAAAACCGTCCCTCGCCTCCCCAAAGGGCAGCTTCCGCATAATCGGATTGAATAGTTGACAGAATGGCGGCCGACACAAACGCAAGCATTGCCCAATCGGCGGCTTTAAGGCGCGGCCCGCCTAAGCGTACCGCTCCCCGATTGAGGTACGCCGCCAAAAATGCAATGACCGCATTGACCAGTACAAATACAGCGGCAAATATCAACACCGATTTATAATAAAATTCCGTTTTGTAGTTTAATATATCAAAGTAGTAATCCCGGTACACCAAAGGAAACACTGCCAGAATCACCACTGAAAAGCTTCCCGCCATCCCGGAATTGATGGCCTGCCACGCAGTATACAGGTTCCGGTCCATGCCGGTCACGGCGCAGTCCGGTATTCCGGTATCCGTTTTTTTCATAGGTTCTCCTTTTCTTACTTCCAAAGAAAATAAATCATAAGAAGAATCAGGATAACTACAGTCGCGCCTATAATCAAGACTCTTTCCCAAAATTCACTATTCCTGTACATCCTTCTTGCATCCTCAAGATGGGATTCACTGGTTTTGGAAACCATCACGTTCAAAGTCTCCTCCTCCCGTTCCCTGAGCAGGGCCTGACAGATATCACACATAACCGTTTCTCTCCCCCTCCTCCCTTCACATTGATTACACATTCTGCAACTCCTCTTTCTCAACGGTATTTTTCGTCCGCTCTTTTCCCTGCAGGTTTGCGCCTATCTCCTCCAGCATCCTCATAAGCTCCAGGGCACTGCGAAAGGACATGAACGTCCTCCCGGTATAGGTGCAGTGAATACGGCCCTGCATGGAGGCGTTCTGCCGGAATAAAACCTGGATTATCACGATTTCCTTTGCCTTTGACGCATAAGGGGCAATACACTCCGCCGCGTCGCGCGAATTAATCGGTTTTTGTATCTTTGACAGCTCCCTGTATTGATTTTCCCTCATGGCGCTCAGAAAACGCGGTTCCACCGTTCTCATGGGCGCACCCACTGTCTCGCATATCTGGTCAATTCCCAGAATAAGCTGGCTGGTTCCTTTAAAATATACAGGTTCCGCAAGGTAGTAGCTTACAATATTTCCATAGAGCATATCCTCATGGCAGCCATTGATGCATACCAGCATGACGCTGGCCCGGTCCTGATATATGAAATCTCCCGCATAGCCGCCCGGATTCATTTCCTCCAACATACCATCATCCTTTCAGGCCTCACAACGAATTGATAAGAGGGCGCCCTCAAAGCCTGGGCTTTCCGACGCCCCCTTTTGTTCCGTTCCTGCACTTTGCCGGCGTTTACGGTGTCTCCCTGATCCATTTCCCGTTTTCATCTACCGGGTACCCGTCCGGGGTTATCTCATTTACATATAAAGTCCCCATGGGCCGTCCTTCCCGGGAGGTCGGGTTAAGGTAGTACCAGTCCTTTCCCAGCTTCTGCCATCCCGTTGCCATTCCACCGGTAAATTCGTTCAGATAATACCACTTATTCGCCTTTGCATCGAAATACCAGCCCACAATCATACGCCCAAAGTCTGGTCCCGGTTCTTCATTCAGGTAATACCATTCTCCCTGGGCATCCATATACCAGCCGTAATCCATGATGCCTTCTTCATTAAAATGATAGGTGCAGGCCTGTCCGGCCTCACCGTATTTTACGTTGGCCCACTGGTCCTTCACCGGTGTTTTGCTCCTCAGGATGAACTGCCACTTGGTGGGGTCCCCGCCCACAGTCTGCCAGGAGCCCTCTGTTCCGGCGCCATAGGTTCTGTAGTCGTTAAAGCTGAAGCCCGGTCCCAAAACCCGGCTGCTGCCTCCGGTACCGCGGGTAGAGCCGCCGCCGCCCCCGCCGCCTCCGCCTCCGCCGGGATGATCCGGCTTATCGGGTTTATCGGGGGGATCCGGTGTGTCCGGGTTATCCGGCTGGTCCGGGTTGTCCGGATGATCGGGATTATCTCCTCCGGAGGTAATGGAGTCCACCAGATCCTTCAGCATATCATAGGTGTCGTTCATCTCATCCACGGTTGGCCGGTATACCCGGTTCACCACTTCAATAGCAATATCAATGGCATCTCCTAATGCCTCCCGCTCCTCCTCGCTGACAGTTGGTCCGTCCTTCAGAGCCTGGGCGATTGTAATCTGGCCCATCAGCTTCTGCCTTGCTTCCTGCCACTCCGAATCATCGGCAGGACTGTAAAGGACATAAAGGGTCATGTTCTTTGCCACCGGATCCGTAACATCGTATTCATTCGAGGAGGAAGGCGTCCTTCCCAGTCCTCTGTATTCATAGACGATATTGGTTATGGGATCCGTGTAATCCTCAAAAATCGGCAGGTCCAGGAACCCGTCCGCATCCTCCAGAGGAGTATCGGTTTTCACCTTCACCATATGCTGCGCAGCCCGTTTGGGGTCTATGATCTTCACCCCGTAAGCTTTCAGATAAGTGAGAACGTAGGTGCTCCCCACATTGGCGTCAAAGGATACCACTCCCGAAAAACCCGAGTCCTCATCATTGGGATCCGGTTCCATTTCCACAAATGTACATATGGGATTGTCGTCCAGATTCTCCAGCCGCCAAAGCTGGTAATCAATATATCCATGCATACTGCGGTCAAGGGAAGCGTACACCCGGATATCCGGGGTTGTGTTTACTCCGGTGGGTATATCCTTGTTGGTGCCTCCCACCTGCCTTGTAAGAGAGGAGGTCAGGGTCCAGGGCACTTTAACGGCCTCGTCCCCTACTTCTTGCATGACTGCATTGGATTCCGACGCCTTTGGAGGGCGCTGGTTGAATTTTACAGTATATCCCACGTCAATACCATTTACCAGGGCGTCCTGATCGCTGCTGTTGCCTGTAAGTCCGTCAATCAAATCTGAACGCAGATCCGACGATAAGTCAAGGGCCACAGAACCATTTTTCGGGGAATAGTCAATAAACGCATTTCCCGGTGTTGCGGCTGAAGCCGTCATACTGTAATCGGCTTGAATCACCAGATTCCCCTCCGGCATGGTAATGGTTGGGTTCCTTCTTGTCTTGTCCTCCAGTGTGAATTTACCGATCAATCCGCTCCACTGCTTAAAGGTCCGGCCCTGGCTGTCCACAGGATCCGTGTCAAACGTAATCTTGTCCCCCGCCCTCACCACAGCCGTAGCCGTATCGTCAAAGTCGATGGAAATACCACGCCTCATTATCTTTGTAATAAAGCCCCCGTTTGTCAGTGTGATGGTATACTCCTCAGCGGCCTGGGCGCTGCCCACAACGGAGACCTGGGTCCCCAAAAGAAGCTTGTCCGCCGCCTGAATATCCTCTCCCGGCTGTTTTGCGACTACCACATAAAGCTGGTTTCCTTCCAGTCCGCCAAGGACTGCCTGTCCGGGAGAGCCTGACGGCGTCACCCATCCCTCCCCGTCAGCGCCGGGTACGTCGACCACATCTCCTTCCATGGTCAGGATGGCATATAAGGTTGTGGAGTCTGCAGGATTAATCACCACCTGCATCGTTCCGTCCGCCCCATCCATTACCTTGTAGTTGTTCCCCAGTGCCGGGACCGTTACCCGGGTAGGCGGGCTGCATGTGTCCGGATCCACATGATCCGGCAAGACTGCTCCCGGCAAGGGATTGGCTGTCATAAGCAGTTCATATACGTAATAGCTGGTACAGGGCTTTAATCCTGTAAATCCGCTGTTCTTTAACTGAGTTCCCGGTTTGATTTCCAGAACTTCACGGTCCATGTTCGTAAGCGCATATCTTCTGTCCTCGTTTACGCCTGCAACCGTCACGTTTCCGCTGCCGCCGCTGTTCACAGAGCCGTATGCATCCGGCATGGCAGGTATCCCGTCATCCGTTACGCCGATAGGTACGAATCTGGCGGTAAAAGTCTGGTCTGACATAATGGTCTGAGAGGCCAGCACCCTGTTTCCCATCTCATCAAACCATCCGTCAAACTGGTAGTACGCCTCCGGGGTGCAGTCAGGAAGATCCAGGTCCGTCCACGAAGTATTTTTTACAACATGCATTGTCTTGTTACCCGATATGGAACCATGGTCGCCGGCTACAAATTTCAAGTCAAACCAGTCCCCTTCCTGTTCCACAAAGTTAGCGTACAGCTTAATGGATCTGTTGATCACCATGTCCTCTGACAGCTTAGGTCCCTGCTTATCGCTTCCATTGGAGGTGGCCTCGTACCATCCGTCCGCTCTGTAGTGGGGGGATGGATTTAATTCAATTCCTTCCGTCACCTGAGCCAGAGTGATTCCTCCCGCCTTTTTTATAAATTTGGGGGAAGGGCTCTCTCCAAAGGAACCGTTTTGTCCGTTATAAAATTCTACCTTGGCCCAGTAACCGGTATCCGAAAGATCCTCGTTATAGGTAATTTTAATGGCTCCGCTCAGAAGGCCGGATGTCACCGTAAGCTCCTGTGCATCTTTGTTAAAGTTTACGGTCAGCGACGGATCCCATACGATATTGGGCGGATAAACATATCCCTCCAGATCCGGCACCGAAATTGTGTACTGGGTGTTGGGAGTTACAATCTGGTTCACATCCTCTAGCCCTGCCGCTTCCTCCATTGAGTTCGAATGGTTATCCGTATAAATTACCTGAAGCTTAATTTCAAAGTTATCGTCGTCATTATACTTGTAGGTAAACTCAATCCCCTGGTTCGGCATCTTGCCCGTGACGTGGGTGTTTTCACCATTCGAGGGGGTTACGGAACAGCCTGCGTCTACTGCGGATATAATCCCTCTTCCATCCAGATCCGTCACCCCTGCCTTTGTCAGGGCTACGGACTCCGGCAGATAGGAGGTGATCGCAGGTGGGTCAATGGTGTAATCAGCCTCCACCGGAAGCGTTATGGTGTCCGGCGCTTTTATCTGATTCCCGCTCTTGTCCACATATCTGATTGTGATCGGGAATTTCTTGGTTGTATCCGGCTCATACCGGTAGGCAACAGTAAGGTGATCATTGGGCATGTTTCCCTTTACGGCGTGTGTCATGCTGTTGATGCTTGCGCCGCCTTCGGCCATGGTACCCCCGCCCAGTGGTTCATCAAATTTACGCACCTTGTTGTTCTTTATAAGGACGGATTTAAACTTATAACCCGGAATGTCCCTGCGGTAGGTTGCCGATATGGGATTATTCGCCATCTGTTGGCTTTTCCAGCTTGTCTCATAAAATTTTCTGAGGTCCGGGTCGTCGTAATCAGCCGGCCAGCCGCTGCTGTCCGATGCCTCCCCCCTTACAGGGTTGAAATCCCGGTAATGCTCCACCCAAAAGTCAAAGGCCGTATTGTCATTTCCTCTCCACACCGCTTTATATGTGGTTGAAGCCTCATAGGGAAAGGCATAGGGAAGCGTTTTAACCTTCTTGCCTGAGGCTGCGTACCAACCGTCAAAGGTGAATCCATCCCAGGTAACACCATCAAAGTCCGGCACCTTAGGTCTGGGTCCCGAGCCAAAGCTATCCTGTAGAATTCCGGCAAAATTTACGGAACTGGTCAGGGCGTGGCCCGCCTTTCCGGTGGCTGTAAATACGCCCTGTTCCACAGCGCCTCCCACCGCCACGGTACTGTAGCTGGACTTAGACATACCCGGGCCATCCTGGGGATCGAACTTGAGCTTAGAAGTTTCCCCATAACCAATCGCGTATGCCTGGTATCCCGGGGCAGCCATGGATATTACCATGGCTGCCGCCAGCATGCCTGCCAGCTTTGATTTCATATTTATTTTCTTTATCATCAGGTTCCTCCTACTGAATCCATGCGCCGTCAGGACCTACAGAATAACCGTCCGGCGTCACTTCATTCTGATACATGGAGCCTAAGGGGCGTCCATTTCCCCCGCCAAAGATCCATTTTCCCTTTGTGGGGTCATAGGTATATGCTCCTCCGCCTACAGGTGAGAAGTAATACCATTTTCCGTCCATCTGTTTCCAGCCCAGGGCCATCTCCCCGCTTACGGGATCCAGGTAATACCAGTGTCCGTCACCCTGATCCTGCTTCCAGCCCGTGGCCATCCTTCCGTAATTCCCCTCCTTCTCCGTGTTGCAGTAATACCATTTCCCCATCTCGTCGCAGATCCAGCCCGACTGCATGTTTCCGTCGCCGTCAAATCTGTACCATCCGGCATCGCCGGTCTGGCCTGTCTCCGGGTACTCCAGCCTGGCCCACATTCCTCTCAGAATATTTCCTCCGTTCAGACGGAACTGATACTGCTTCTCGCCATTGGCACCTGTGGTTTCCACCCAGGTTCCGTTTGTCCCTACCAGGTAGCTCTTGGGAGCGGTATCGTTAAACGGGGCCTTTTTGGTTCCCCTTCCGCCGCCTCCGCCGCCTCCGCTTCCACCCTTGTTTCCATCCTCCTGGATGTGGTGGTAATCGTCATAGCGTTCCTCCAGCAACTCCCTGTAGGGTGCGGTGTCTTCCTTTAAATCCTCCAGTGCGTCTTCCAGCTGGCCGATTGTGGCCTTGGGCTCGCGGTCCAGTACCTCCTGGGCCTTCTCAATGAACCCTTTTAGCTTTTTGCTCTCCTGCAGCTTCAGGAAATGGTCGTCGCTCAGTCCAATGGCCTCTAAAATGGCCTTCTCCAGCTCCTCGCGGGCACGGTTCACCTCCTGCACATTATCCTCATAGAACGCATACACATAGGTTTTCCTGGTTATCTTGCGCTCCGGGTCGAACTCTCGCAGCTTATCCGGGCGGTAGCTCCAACCCATATAGTTGAAGTCCGCTCCCTCGGGGCTTATGAAGTGATCAAGCTGCTCCTCCACCCCTGCGTACTCTGTTTCATAGTAATCCTGACCGGGCCATTCATTGCGCCTTACCTTGAAGCAATAGCGGTAACGGCTTTCCACCGGCACTGTGTTGTTCAGGAAATACAGACGGTAAGCGCGGTTATACACCATCACGTATCTGCTGCCCTCCGTGGCTGTGAAGGTGAACAGGCCTCCGGTCTCCTCCGGATCGTAGTCCATGGGAACCTGGCTCACGCTGATTTCCCCTTCATCCGGGTCATGAACCAGCTCGAAGAGCTGGTAGTCCATCATATCCACATCCTTCCGATCCAACTGTACATAGGTCTTAAAAGATGCATTGGAGGCGCTGGCCCGGTCCACACGGCGGCCATTCACATACCGCTCTATGGATACATCCAGGCCCCAGGCTTCCTTGTAGGCGTCCTCATGTTCCATCTCATACAGGCCGCTTGCTTTTATTGCGTTGGACTCCGAGGCCTTCACTCCGTTCTTCCGGTACACCACCTTGTAGGTGACGTCCGCGCGGTTCACCTGCATCAGCTCCTGGTCCGCATCCGTGGTCAGCTCGTCTTCCAGGTCCTGTACCGCATCCGGGTCCAGGGCCAGCTCGCCGCGGCTTCCTCCCCGGACTTCATATACTACCTCTGCATTGCTTGGGGAGGCCTCGCGCTGGTAAACTGCCCCCAGAACCAGGTTGCTATCCGGCATGGTGAAGCTTACCTCGCGCTGGTGGACGGTATCCCCCAGCCCCTTTACGCTCCCGATTGCAAACTCCCAGTGGCTGAAGGGCCGGCCGGCCCCGTCCACAGGATCCGCCGTAATGCTCACCCGGTCGCCCTTATGAGCTTCCTCGTAACGGGAGCCTCCCACCTCCGTGTCCCCCACGGAGACCACGTCGCCGTTTACCGTCTCGATGATATACTCAGGCAGCTCCAGCTCCCCGCCCGGGTCCATGGCAATGGTGCTTCCGTATTCCCCGCGTTCCTCCGCCGTCATCTCGTTGCGCCCCGTGGGCCGGGCAACCACGGTGTATTCCTTGTTATAGTCAAGCCCCGTGAACTCCAGGGAGGCCGGGTTCCCGGACGGCTTCTGCCATCCACCCGCCCCGGTCTGGGGCGTATGCACCACATTTCCCGCGTGATTCAGAAGCGCGTAATCCGAAGCCGAATCCGCCGGCTTTATGAGAAGCTGGGTCTTGCCCTCCTCCTCCTCGTCATAGAACACCTGGTAGTTGGTCTCCACTGCAGGGGTTACCACCTGGGTTCCATCGCTGACGGTGCCCTGGATCGTCCCGATTAAATCTCCTGTCTCCACCCTGGTGTTCCCTGTAGCCTCATAAACGATATAGGGCATCCCTGGGTAAAGGCCGTCGAAATAGGTGCGGCTGGTGAGGATATTTCCCTTGTTCACCGCCAGAACCTCACCCGCCAGGTCGGTGAGGATATACTTATATCCCTGGGCTGTGCCGAATATCGTGACACGGCCCTTCCCCTGGGTATTCAGCCCCGCCAGTGCATTGGGCGCCGACACGTCGGTTCCGAACACGGCCGGATCGGGATAAAATTCCATGGTGTAGGTCTGTCCGTTTACAAGTGGGGTGTCATCCTCCACCGGTTCACCATTGGCGTACCAGCCGTCCGGGAGGTAGTTCACCTGTGGCGTGCACTGGGGAGTGCTGCCCTGAATGTCTGACCATTTCTTGTCGTAGGTGGTGCGCAGGGTGAGGGCTTCCCCTGTGTTGATGGAGCCATGTTCCCCCGCCTCAAAGGCGATGGTGATCCAGGCATCCGGGTTCTCCTCAAAATGTGCCGTAAGGACAGCCGGCCCTTCAAACTGGTAATCCTGGGCTAAAATTGTCTCGTCCCCATTCAGATCCCCGCTGTCATCTGCGTCAATAAACCATCCTCCGAAGCGGTAGTATTCGCTCTCCGCCTTTGGCACCGGCATCAGACGTTTCTCCTTGATTTGGGATAGCGTATACGCCTTATTCCTGCCTTTATCCGTTCCATCGTTGATCAGGACGCTGGCCTTGAACTCCCCGTCGGTAAGAGCCTGTACATCCGGAGAGACCCCCTCCCCTCCCTGGAGCGAACCTTTCCCGTCTGCCTTGTAGGTGATGTCCGCCCACTTGGACGGAATCCGGTCATGACGGTAAATCACCTGGGTGTCGTCGTTGGGCATGGTTCCACCCCAATCATTGTTGTAGCTGCTAAACCATATGGTCGCCCCGTCCGGTTTTACCAGGCGGTCGATATTAGGATTGGTAATGGTATAGCCGTACTGCTCCTCATACGAGCCGCCGACCGCCCGGTCTGCCGTGATTTGTCCGGCTAAAATAGGAGGTATGATATTCCTCAGCGCTTCGTCACCGGTATTCTTATCCTCATATCGAATCGACAGTTCATACCGATTCGTAGCCTGATAGAGATAGGTCAGGGTCACAGGCTGATTGGGCATAAGGCCGTTAAATACAAAGTCATCGTCAAAATTCTGCGTGATTGCATAAGTCAATCCGCTTGCATTGTCAAAGGACTGGTGGCCGCGTACGAACTCGTAGCCCACACATTTATATCCATACTTATTGACAGGCTGCATCGTGATTTCATCCTCCGGAAAATGGAGGGAGGTTTCATCCGGCGCCACCTCATTAAAGTTTCCTGTCTCGTGTTTAACCGTAAGAAGATAACGGTTGTCAGGATTCTCGTAGTCCACCTTATACCGGAATTGCACGGTGGCATCCTGCCCCGGCATCTTCCCGTCAAACCCGCCGTTTGTCTGGAAGGTTCCCACGTCCTGGGGCGTACCGTTATAGTTGTACTGTGTGGGAATGGTACTGGAATCTTCCTGGCTCCACAGATAGCCCTTTACGTTCTTTTTTACCTCGTGCAGGGGCGTATCCACGCTGTACTTGTTCTCCTGAGTAGTTGTCTTAAAAACAACGGTCCCCGACTGGTTCTCGTGTTCCACCGTATAGTTGAACTTTACATTGGGGTCTGCCTCAAAAATCGCATAATAAGTAACTGGCGAAAACGGATACTTGTCCGGCAGCTTACTAATATAGTTGGGACCATGAGGAGAATCCGGAGGATTGGAACTCCAGCCCTTAAATACATAGCCGTATCGACTGATGGTCGGCAAAAGTGCGTTTACCGGTTCATTGTAGGTTCCGGTCAGGGTAGGCGGTTCCGGCGTTCCCCCATTGCTCTCAAAAATAATCTTTGATTCGATCTTGCTTAATTCATAATACACCGTCACGTCCTGGTTCGGCATGGTTCCGGTAACCTTGCCAAAGTTGGAACCTGATTCCAGATTTCCCTGGAGCGTAGGGGGTGTTCCCTGTTCAATGACGATTCCTGTGAGCTCATAGCCCAGGATTCCTCCGGGCGGCGCAAGATCTACCGGATCTCCTGAAGCCGCCGATATAGGCGGAAGTGACTGCGCTCCGGCAATGGGAGCCCCTGTGCCCGCCTCCCGTATAAACCGGCTGATCTGCAGGCCGTTCTTCTTCAATACCGCATTCCGGTCGTTGTTTTCCCCGGCTCCTGCCAGATTCTTTGTTCCCACCGCCACATAGACTCCAAGACCGTCCTCCTTGGCCAGGTCTGCGAAGAAGTTATCCACAAATGGACTTGGCGCCGTATTAACAGAGCTGCCTGTTCCGGGAACCGCAACCTTAACTTCATGTGCTGCGACTGTTGCCATTCCTCCCGGGGATGCCTCCGGCTGCTTTGCCGTGGTCACGCCAATCCGGCCTCCGCCCAGATCCCCGTTCACAGTAATGACCATTCCTTCCCCCAGGTATACATTGGCCTTCCCGCCCGAGGGGGTCTGGTTGTCCTCTATCAACACATCATTGATCACCTCAAAGGTTCCTGAACTGTCAAAATAGACCGCTCCCTTACCTTCCGATCTATTTTCCGAAACCTTGCCAAAGTTCATGGAAAGGGAGGCGCTGCCTGTAATATTCACAGCGCTGCCCATGCTTTCCGGGCTTCCCTTGCAGTTTTTAAGATTTGCCCCGCTGTTAATTTCCAGCCGCCCGGCAGAAGCTTTCACTAACGGGTCAGAACTTCTGACTCCCGCTCCGTCAAGGGCAATATCCGTCAGCCTCAAAATTGCTCCCCCTGATACGTTAAACAGCTCCCCGCTGTAGGATGAATTTCTTTGCAAGGTTTTAATTCCGCTCACAGGCGTACCGTCCGTTGTAAAATTTGTGCTGGTGATGGTTATATCCTGCTTGGAGCCCGTCAGACTGATTGGGGCTGAAATAGCCGGGTAATCCATCACATAGACATAGCCTTTTTTGTTTCCAATTCTCTGTATGGCATAATCAATGGTTTTAAACGGATCGCCGTAGGTTCCGTTCGTCGAATCCGCATTCGTACCACCGGATGCCGATACATAATAGGACGTATCCCTGATTGCAAACGCCACCCGCTTATGTACCATCTCATAAGGGCGGAGCTTAAAATTCCACGAATAGGCCAGGCCGGAATCCTGGCCCGAGGAAATGTCCTCCTCGGATTCATTAAACACATTACGGCCCCAGTCTGAAAAATTTCCCACCCATCTGGTATCGGGAGGCGTTACGCCCAGGCTGTCGTCATTTGTAATGCAGTCAAAGGTGGTATATACTTTGCTATTCACCATATGGAAGCCGTTGTCATTTTTATAGATCGTTGCACGGTCGTCATTTTGGGACGGGTTTCCTGTACCTCCCCCAATCATGATATCAGCGCCGGTTCCCATCTTGACATCCCTGCCGTTTTCCCCTCCCTGACCGTTTGTGTCATAGATATAATAATCCGCAAATATATATTTGTTGTCCGGGCTGGCTGAGAGTGCAATCTTCAATTCTACGCCCAGGCTGGTCAGATTCTCCACCGAGCCATTCGTTGGACCATTCGCCTTAATTTTAGACCCATTATCAATCTGCAGAATAGTTGCATATCCGGTATTCATATAGGTGGTTATAATCTGGGAGGTATAATCCTTAACATATTGGTTGTCGGCAGCGTTAATCAGTCCATGGAGATCAAATCGCAGCGTGGTTCCCGGCGAAGCGCCGGCGCCATTCTCTCCCGATCCGGCGCTGGAAACCCCCCCCACAATCGTCCCCTCACTTTTGGCTGCCCCAAGGTTTTCACTTGGAAGCTCCGTGGATGCCATTGCCAGGATCCCCCCATTGGTCCACACCAGGCCGCAGGTAAGGCAGAACACCAGCAGAGCCGAAACAAAACGTTTCCATATTTGACATCTTCTTATATTCACTTTTCACATCATCTCCTGTCATTCAAAATTTAATTTTTCTTCATCCAAAAGGCTGTCCAGATCCGGGGGCGTGTCGGGACCCGCGATGATTCCTCCCGCATATTTATCGGTCTTGTTGTCAGGATCATAGTGATAGAAGCCGGGGCCGTCCGGGCCGTTGTGCCATTTGGGTTTGTGCTCATCGTCCACCCTGGCCGCAAACTGTCCGTTGATGACAAGAATCCACCCCCCGTCTCCGTCCTCTAAAACTTTTTTGCTTCCTGACACGGTTTTCCCCCTGGTGTTGACCACCCGGTAGGTATCCGCTTCATCCCGCACAACGCCGTAGCCGAATTCCTGGTCTGCTTCCAGCCTTAATCCATTTATATAGTAGGAATCCTTTACACGCTTCAGCTCATTTCTGCTTCCGTAGGCAATTCCATTGCTTTTAAACCCAAAGGTAAATACCCCGTCAGCCAATTCTACCGACACCTCATCCCCTGTCTGCATAGAGCCGTCGTTCAGCTCGTCCGGGGAAAAGAAATATAGGTCCGCCTTCTCTCCCCCATATAGATTTCCGTCCTTAAAATCCTGGGAAGACCACACGTCCGGGTCGTACTGGGCAACAAAGGTACTGGATCCGTCAAAAAGGACAAAACCGGTCTGCATCCTGCCCAGACCATCAAATGCATAACGGCGTCCATTGATTTTCTTGATCCGGTCCCGGTAAACCTCGCCGTTCTGGTCCGTGTGCCACCAACTGTACTCACCGTCATTGCTGTCATCCTCTGCCAGCCCCTCCTCAGGGTACATCCAGAACCAGCTGTCCTTTAACAGCTTTCCACCGTCGTAGCCTGCATAGAACCGGGCCGACAGCTCGCTGGAGGGATTGCTCTTGTCCGCGTTGCTGACGCTGCCCGCCTTCGACCACCAGGGAAGCATAATTCCGTATTCATCAAATCCATAGGTGACTCCATCGATATTCCTCTGAACCAAACGGTCGCCTTTACTTCTCACCTTTTTGGACCGGTTGTTGAAATACAGCCATATCCGGTCATATTCATTGTAATCCCTTCCACTGATACTGCTGGTAATGTCATCCAGCGCATATGGATCTATCTCCGAATAATCCAGCCAGGCTTCGGTGAGCAGCGCGCCGTCCTCTCCCGCATAGCACTCCCCCTCCACCATAGGATCGTCGTCCTCATCCAACGGTTCCCCGTCCCGGTCAAACCACCCTGTAAGCATACGGCCATTTTCGTCAAACATATAGGTCTTACCCCCGATGGTTTTCCTCGGGGTGGAGGTCTTGCGGTAAGCCTTGCCGTTACCGCCGAAATAATACCAGCCGGCCTCATAGCCCGAATCCTCATCCTCCTGTGCCAGAACCCAATCGTTCTCGACCCGTTTCCCTTCCTCATCTACATAGTAGAGGCCGCTTCCGTCCTCCACAAAGCAATCCCTCTTCATGACACCGTCAGAGCCCAGGTAAAACCAGGCGTCCCTGGACTGCCTCCAGACATTCCGCACCGGGTTATCCTCATCATCCAGGTACTTCCATTCTTCTCCGTCACTGGTCCAGCCTTCAACAGCGTACGCCGTCTTCGCCTCTATCCCGGCAAGGGAAGCTGCTGCAATGACCAGAGCCGAAGCCATCACTGCCATTTTCCTTTTTTTCATCCTCTTTTCCTTCATCCTTCCAATATAAAATATCTATGTAAACCCGTTTAGGGATTATTTTCCAATGTCAGCACCCGGTCTGCCTTTTATCACAACCCATTGTGCAGGAAATCCAGGTCCATCTCTTCCTGCGTCATAAATTTCCACGTGCTGCCTCCAAGACACTTGTCCCACGTAATATCGCAATAAATCCATTGCCCATCCAGCCAAATCCTGTTCCAGGCATGGTTTCCCCTGTAAACCGGTTCGCATGTAAGGCCTGCCATTCTGCACAGAGACAAATAAGCGGACAAATAACCCCAGCATACGGACTTCCCCTCCATCACAGCATGGTAAACCGTACGGTTTTGCAGCGACTCATCGTAGGAAACATGGTTATAAATCCATTGGTAAAAAAACTCCGCCTTTTCTCTGTCCCCCAGGTCACGGGCCGCTCCGGCCAGCCCGGCCAGCTTATCCTGCACCTGTCTGTGCTGCCCCAGGGCCAGCCCGGGATTGTCACAGGAAAAGGAAATGGCATAATCCTCCTCCCCCTCTCTCACCGAATACAGGGTAACGGGCTCCTTGCCCAGATAGATATAGCGGTTAAAATACCGGCCAAAAGAATGGGCTTCTTCATCGGAAGAAAAACGCGCCTCCGTCCCGGTTTGCTCCTCCCGGGAATTCCCCCGGCCCAGAGCCTCAATCACCAACGCCCCCTGGCGCTCATATTCGAGGCTGCGGACCGTCATGTCATTCGCAGAAAGACCAATGAACGTCTCTTTCCTACTTTCTTCCTCTGTTCCTGCCGGCGGCCGGTCCGCCATCCCATTCACAGCGAAGGAGGAATAAAAAAGCATATAAAGAGCCGCCGTCAGACAGATTCCGGCCTTTTTCATTCTCCTCACACCATCCCCCCTCCCTCTCTACAACTGAATGTCTCTTTTGTTGTAAAGCCAAACCGGGGAAAACGGTTAATTCGGAAGATAACAAGAACGATTAACAATAATTCATGTGAAATATCCGGAGAAATCCGGTTTCAGAAAAACGGCAACTAATCAGGCCCGGTCTCATTATGTGACCTGGTCTGATTGCTGTGCCAAAAATAATGTCAAATATTGTAGAAAAATGTAGAAACCTATGTAAATCTGTGATATGATATAATATGTTTTACCAGATATAAATTCTTAATTACAACAAAAGAGACATTCCGTTGTAAGGGGTCAGGATCAATCTCATACGCTCCAGCTGTTTCCTGTGTTCACTCCCGCTTTCCATAGTATAAATTCGAGTCGTGTTGATGTCCCTGTGTCCCAATATGTCGGCCAGCTTGGACAGATCCTTTGTCATGGCATAGTACGTTCTTGCAAACAGATGCCTCAGATTGTGGGGGAATACCTTCTCCCGGTCTACTCCCGCCTCCAGCCCCAGGGCTTTCATTTCCCTCCAGATGTTGCTCCGGTCCAAAGCCCTTCCGCTTCTTGTCACAAATATCATTCCTCTCTCAATCCCCTTTTTTCCTGCGTAATCCAGCAATACTTTACAAAGCCTCTTTGTCAGCAGAACGGTTCTGATCCTGCCCTTGCAATCCACCTCCGCCTGCCCTTTCCCGGCCGCCTCCACTGTGATATAGGGAAGCTCGGATACACGGATTCCGCTGGAACAGATCGTTTCCAACACCAGGCAAATTCTCTCCTTCCCGGATTCAGCCGCTGTTTTTACCAACCGCTGGTATTCCTGCTTTGAGAGCTCCCGGCTCTCCGGATAAAAGGCGTTCCGGGTGATCTTTAAAAATTTTGTCTTGCAGTCCTGCCAGCTCCAAAATTTAAAAAAACCGTTTAATGCAGCCAACGCTCCATTCACGGTTACGGGAGCCATATTTTCACGTAAAATGCTTTTCCAGCACACAACCATTTCCTTGCGGACGGGCCTGTTGTTTGCAAACTCCATAAAATTGGTCAGGTGATACGCATACCTTTGTATGGTGTCCCTGCTCCTTTCACAGTGCTCCAACCATTTACAATATTCACGAATCTTCTGAGCTGTCATCATTCTGTCCTGATTATTCTTCATCGCTGCCTCCTGCTAGTCTGTAATATCGGTAGTATTCTGTCCCAATGGCTAAAACCCCATTCCCTGTAACGCCGAAAATGGTTTTATCAACTATTATAATCAACAAATGGTTCCGGCACCTCAATGTTTCGGATGTCTTATTAAACTAACTGGAAATATGGATTGGTTCCTCTTTTAAAATTAAAAAAAGTGCCGGACACGGTCCGGCAAATTGATTTGGTCTGTCTGTCAGTTGTAAATAAACGTGAGATATATCCCCCGCACATAAAAAACGGCATGAGGAACGCGAAGTCTCATGCCGGGGCTTATACCGTTCGATGAAAGCGAATGCAGGCATCGGGTCCCTTCGCCCAGAGATATAAAACCGGCCCTACCCCTTCATCTTCACCGGATGCCGTATCACCGTCCTCCACTTTTCCGGCGCGGACCGTCTCGGGTCGGACAGATAGATTTCGTGGTGCAGGCGGTCTCCGGAGAAATCGTTCTCATACCCGTTTTCCTCTAAAAACGCATCCAGCACGGCCACGGTCGCGGGTTCGTCGTCGTAGGATCCAAGGTGCATGATCTGCACGCACAGCCCCTCGTCAACCGTCAGGAACTCCGCCATGGAACAGTCCAGCTTTTTCTTCCTGGAAGCCTCCTTAACCGCCCAGTCAAAGTCCTCCCGCTTCACGAAATCCGGCAGGCGGATCACGGAAATCCAGTTAAAGCGGCTCTTGTCCGAATAATCCACGCCCAAATTGCCCTCCTGCCACCAGAAGCCCTCCAGAGGCGGCACCACATACTCGAAAAAGCCCTCGATCCGACGGGAGCCCTTGTAGCTCATCTTGATGGTGTAGGCCACGGCGTACAGAACGCCCACCGCACGCTGATAGTCCCCGCCCTCCTGATTGGGATCCCCGCTTCCCCGGACCGCAATGTAGCCCGCCCGCGGCACCGTGACAATCTCCGGTTGATTCCCGGGCATATAAAACTCCCTGTACTCTTTCTTGAAATCAAATGCCATCGGTAATTCCCTCCTTTTCCACTATCATACCACGTCAAACACGACATCCTTCTGTCATGTTATTGAAGTTTGCGCGGAAAATCACGTCCCCTCTATCTCGGCAGGGATCAAAAGCTTCGCAGCGTCTCCTCCTCGCCCTCGGTGGTGGTGTCGATGGAGCGGATCTCCACCTCGTAGCCGAAGCGCTCGTCCACCTTCACATACACCGTCTCCCCCGCCTTGTGGCCCAGAAGCGCCTTGCCCAGGGGGGAGTCGATGCTGATCAGCCCCTTCAGGGAATTTCCCCGCACCGTGGTGACGATCTTGTAGCGCTCTGTCTCGTCGTCCTCGGGAATGTACACCTCCACGGTGTCATTGAGGCCCACCTCGTCCGAGGAGGACTTGTCGGAAATGATCTTCGCAGTCTTGATCATGCGCTCCAGATAGCGGATGCGGCTCTCGTTGCGGTTCTTGTCCTGCTTGGCCGCCTTGTACTCGAAGTTTTCGCTCAAATCCCCGTGAGCCCTGGCCTCCTTCACCGCCTCCAGGCATTCCTTGCGCACCACCAGCTTCCGGTGCTCGATCTCCTCCATCATCTTGTCGATGTCGCTCTGAGTCAGTTTGTCATACATGGGTTTCCTGCCTTCCTTCCAAAAGATTTTCCTGTTCAATTTCCAGCCCGTACCGTAAAATACAGGCTTTTAACTCCTCCAGCTCCGGCACGCCCAGGGCCAAAAGCTTCTTACGTTTCTCCTCCTCCAACGGAATTCCCGCCCCGGCCAGACGGCAGCGCTCAAAGCTCTCCGCGTCCATGTGTAACGGCTTCACCTGCGCAAATACCTTTTCCTTCATGAACCGGAAAATGCGGATTCCGCCGTAGTCCATATCGCTCCAGTGTAGAAATTCCGTCTCCGCCCCCGCAAGCTCTGCCGCGCTGCGCAGGAAACGCCGCTCCTTGGGCGAAAAGAATCCATGGCAGTAAATGTACAAGGTATCCCCGCTGTACTCCATGGACTCATAATTCGCTTTATTCTCAATGGTGATAATGCGCCGGACGCCGGGCAGTCCCGCCGGGCTTGCCGCCGCCAGCGTGCGTGCGTTGAGCACCATCCCCAGTGGAAAAGATTCCCCGGAGGCCAGGCGGCGCTTCCCCTCCCGGTCCGGCGTGTCCACCAGAAGCGGCCCCTTACATTCCATCTGCTGGGAATAGCTCATGATTCCGTACTCGGCAAACACCTCGTCCTCTTCCATGCCGTCTTCCACAGCGGAGCCGTAGCGGCAGAGCTTGCGCAAAACCGGTTTCCGCAGATACTTCCCAAAATACTTGGCGTTTCCGAACACCCGGGCGCTGAACTGAGTCTCCCACAGGCTCTCCCGGTTGTCCGCAACCGCGTTGAGGGCCCGAAAAAAGTCCTCGTTCTCAACGTATTCCGGCATACTTCCTTTCCCGATCTGCTCCAACAGCTTGTCGTAAAAGGGCTTGAAATCCTCATTCTCTAAATCCGCCCGGTACTTCCTCACCAGACTCCCCGCCCTGGCCAGCGCCTCCCTTGGATCGGGAATCCCGGCCAGCTCATACATCCGGCCCACGTCCTCCAGGCGGTAGTGGATTCTGGCGATATCGTTTCTCATCTCACGCCAGTCCACCGCGATCAGCCCACTTCCCTCCAGGACGGCCGCCTGTTCCAGCAGCTCCCGCTTTCCCACGGCCTCGATGGCCTCCTGGGTGATCTGTGGGTGGCGCTCCCCGGACGAGGCGCCGGTCCGCCAGCCCGGGGTATTATTCTGTTTCAGTATCCATTCCAACAGCGTCATTTTCCCGCTGCGGCTCTCTCTGCCGCCTTTGCTCCGTTTCCCAGGCCATTCCTTGCTCCGGCTCTGATTCGTTTCCCTGCTCATCCGATCCCTCCAGCATATCCAGATAGCTTCCCTTGTCGATCATCAGCATGGAAATCTGATTCTTGTATCTGCGGAAGCCGTACACGCAGTCCACATTTTTCACCAGGGTCATCAGGCGCTCGTCCGGCACGCAGATGATCACCTGAAGTCCCAGCTTTCTGGCGTAATTTAAACACACCGAACTTCTGGTCTTGTCCATCTTGGAGAACGCCTCGTCCAGCAGCACGATCTTGATCCGGCTGTCCCGGTGGTTCTGGTGGGCGAACAGCAGGGCAAAACCCGCGAACAGCGCCACGTACTTGGGGTTCTGGCCCTCGCCGCCGGAGTCATTTCCCGCCATCTCGTCCACAGGAATCCGTTTTTCCTGGCCGCTCTCATCCATTGTCACTTCATACATGTTGAAGGTCAGATAATTGCGGTAGTCCGCGAACTTCTCCATCTCCGCCCGCTTTTTGGCAGATTCCCGCTCGTCCCCGGTGCGGTCCGGGATGAACTTCTCCACCAGCAGGCTGATCTCCCGCTCATACTTGCGCTCAAACACGTCGTCCCCGAAGCTGATCTGCCCCTCCACGTCGTCCTCGTTCACCACCTTGCTGTCCAGCTCCGGGGCGGTGAGCATCTCATAGAACTGGCTGTTCTCGTTGGACGCGGGCGTGATTCCGATCTTGTACACGCTGTCCGAAAATGCCGTGGCGCCCAGCACCCGGTTGACCTCCCGCACCTGTCGGTAAGCGGCCTTGATGTCCCCGTGGATGGTGGCGATCACGTTGTCCCGCAGGCTGCGGTATACCTCCCGGCATTTGCGCTCGAACTCCTCCTTATATTCCTCCACATACTGGCGGCTGTAGCGCTCGTACAAATCCTCGTAGGGCCTGTTGGACTCCTCGGTGCCCGTCAGGCCGCAGGCGCTGTAGGCCAGGTTGAACTTCATCCGCGCCGCCTGGCGCTCCCCCGTATAGTTCTCCACATCAGACTTGGCGGACTCCAGGGCCCGGGCCGCCTCCGCCCGGTAGCCGTTTAAGCTGCGGCCCTGCAGGCGCTCCGCGATCCGTTCATCCTCGGCCCGGTTGGGGGTGAAGCCGTACTCCGCCTCCGCGTGCTGGGCCTTCTGGTTGCGCAGGTCCGCCTCGATGGTGCCCAGCTCCCGCTCCGCGGCCGCGAACTCGTTCCCGGCCCGGGTGTACTCGTCCTCCTTGAGGGCGTAGCGCTTTTTCGTCTCCTCCAGGCGTTCCCGCAGCTCCCGCATGGCGCCCTGCTCCAGCTCCGAAATCTCCCGTGCCAGCTTCTCCCGGCGGAGCTCGTGCTTCTTTTGCTCCTTCTCAGCCCCGGCCAGGTCCAGATAATAATCGTTCTCCTGGGACAGATTTTCGTAGCTCCGTGCCTGTTCCAGGGCCGTGATCCGCCCGGTCAGCTCCCGTCCGGTCTCCTCCAAGGCCCTCACCTCCGCTTCCAGCTGGTCAATGCGGGACTTGGGGATGGTCTTGCCGATGCAGGCGTTGTCCCGGTAGTCCTTGCTGAGCAGGTGGCGCAGGGTATAGTTGCTGTAGGAGTAGCAGTCCGCGGTCACACCGTCGCGCACCTGCTCCAGCTCCTCCACGGTCCGGCATTTGATCACCCTTCCCAGGAAATGCCGCAGGCAGGCGTCCACATAGTCCACATCGGTCTCCACCGCCTCGTAGAGGGCGTTTTCCCTGGCCTCCTGCCCGTCCCTCACGATATTGGCCACGTGGAGCAGGTCCACATTTTCGAATTGCTTCATCTCCCGAAACAGCACGGCCGCGGTGTGGGAAAATGCCGGGGGCGTGATCAGGCTATATTTCACCCGCCCCAGACGCCCCTCCACGGCATCCTTCCACTCCGGGTCCCGCACGTCGAAGGTGTCCGCCAGGATGCTGACCCTCACCTTGGAGCCGGTCTCCCGGTACAGGGCCTGCTCCAGCTCCCGCCTGGCCTCCTTTAAGCCCGGCCGGTTGCGGTAGGACTTCTGGCCGCTCTTCCAGTCCGCCAGACGGTCCCGTTTCTCCTTCAGCTCGCGGTTTAAGTCCCTGCGCTCATCCGCCAGGTTGTCCCGGGCCTCGTTGATCTCCTCCATGGTCTCCTTGAGGGCGGTCCGTAAGGTCTCCAGGGTATCCGCGTCCGCCTTCCGGTCCCGAAGATCTTCCATGGACTGGAGCGCGGCGTTGCTGACCAGATCGTAGACAGCCTCATTTTCCTCCCATTTGGACAGGGAGGCCACGAAACGGTCCCAGGCGGCGCAGTTGCGGTTTAACAGGACGATCGTCTCGTCCAGCTGGGCCAGCTGTTCCTTCATTTTCCCGTAGTCGCTGGCCTTTAAGCTGGACTCGGTCTCCACCAGCTCCCCGTGAATCCGGTCCATCTCCGCCTTTAACAGGTCCCGCTTCTGGGCCAGGGAGGCCCGCAGCAGGGTTTTGCCGGACCGCTCTGCCTCCAGCCGCGCAAGCTCCTCCTCAATGGCCGTCAGGCGCAGGCGCTTTAAAATGTACTCGTTCTGGAGCACGGCGGCCTTTGCCACCGTCAGCCTGCCGTCGGACTCCCGCACGGCGGCCAGCAGGTCGATCCGCTTCTCCATATCCAGCACCGTGTCCCGGATATCGGTGTAATCCCCCAGCTGGCGGCTGATCTTCTCGATGGCCTCGCTGCTGCTCTTGGGGAACATGTAATCCTTGATAAACTGACCCACGCCGTTGGACATTTTCAGGGCTACGGCGCTCTTCTCCATGGTGATGAAGCGCTTGCCGTCGATATAGCCGAAAATCTGGTCGTACAGCGCGGTCTGGTAGGCGTCGTTGGTGGGGTAGGTGCGGTTGATGTCCTCCCCCCGCAGACGGCCCCTGGGGTCCTTCTGGTGCCTTTTTACCAGATCGCCGATCTCCTTCACCATCAGGGGAATCCCATCCTCATTGCGGTACAGGCAGTCATCCAGCATGCCGTCGTGGGAGAAAAAGGCGTATTTGTTGATGTCCAGATCCCCGGAGCGCACGTCGAAGGCCACGCCGATGCAGCGGTAGGACTCGTCCTGGGTGTCCCGTATCTCCATCACCAGATTGGCGCAGAAATCCCGGTTTCCTCGGTTGGAGGTGCCGTCCTTCTGGGCGCCCCGCAGATAGGTCATCACGGTACGCCGGTTCTTCTCGTCCGCCGCTTTGTTGAGGAAGTTCTGGGACAGGCTGCCGTAGAGCAGCACCTGGACGGCGTCCATGACCGTGGACTTGCCTGAACCGCTCATGCCGGAAAACAGGTTCACGTACTCGTTGAACTCCATCACCTGGTGGCCGATTCCGCCCCAGTTGTTGATACACATGCGGGTAATGATCTTCTTACATGGTTTCATCCTGGGTATCTCCTTCCTGGGTCCGGCCCGGCGCTGCTTCCTGGATTGGGGCGGCCTCAGCGTCCCGGGCCAGGCCAGGCGCTGCTTCCCGGGTCCGGCCGGGCGCTCCTTCCCGGGCCTCCCCGCCCTGCTCCTCCAGCCTCAGCCGCTCCTGCAGCAGCCCGTCCGCGGCCTCCTCCTCGCGCTTTTTATACCTCTGGTACAGCTCCGTCACCGCCGCGCCCCGGCAGAACACGTTGATCATGTTGTACAGGTAAATGGGCGTGTCGTCCTCCAGATCGCCGATGGCGCAGGGGATTTCCAGCATCTGGTGGGTTTTCATCACGGAGACGGCCTCGTAGACCTCCCGGTCCGTCAGCTTCCGGTTCAGTATCCCCGTGTCCACGCCGTGACGGCGCACCTCCTCCAGGTTGGTCACCGTGGCCTTAAGCCCCTCCCCCATGATCTTTTCCTTGTAGATCAGCTTCATCAGCAGAATAAAAAGCGTGGTGGTCTCGCTGAACTTTTCCAGCCCAACCCCGTCGCCGGACAGGCGGAAAAAATGGTCCTGGGGATCAAACACCAGGGTGCAGCCCATAATGTCGAAATAGTCCGTCAAAAATTCCCTGTGCCGCATGCAGACCCGGTAGCGCGGATTGTCCTTCAGACAGTCCCGGTCCGTGTCGTACTTGGTCTCAATGATGCAGCTCTGGCGCATCAAATCCCGGATGGTTCTCTTCAGTTCCTCCGCCTCCTGGGGCGTTAAGCTGTTCACGTACTCAATCATCGCTGTTCTCACTCTTCTCCATGGTGAATTTTGTGTATTTGCAGCCGAATTTGCGGATGGGTTCGCTGTCCGTGCCGGTGATCCTCATGCCGCCGTCCCCGGCCGCCGCGTCCCGCCAGACAAACAGCAGCTTTTCCAGGTCCGCCACGCCAGAAACCGTGTCCTCCGTGACGGAAAATGCCCCGCCGTGGCTGTTTATGCGGATAAACGCGTCGATCTCCTTCTGGGTATACTCCGGGCGCACCACAAAGTCCGTCAGATCGCTGCTGTCCGGGGTGACGGGAAGCTCCGGCGGCGCCGGTTCAAAGGCCCGCTTCTCATCCCGCCTGGCGTAAAAGCTGTTCTCCCCCACCACGCGGCTGAGGGCCGTCAGAGCGTAGCTCTCCCCCAGCTGCGTCAGAATCTCCTCCTGGTCCGGGCTGCGGCGCAGCACGCCGATGAAGGCCATCAGATTGTCGTCCTCCTCCTCGCCCTCCCGCAGCAGATAACGGATTCTGGCGTTGGCCCGGGCGGCGAACACGGCCTTCTGCTCGATCAGCCGGTTGTACTTCACCTCGATGAAATCGAACTCCCGCAGGGTCTCGTAGACCAGGGAGTCCGCCTCCCGGCTGCGGTCGATGTTCTTGCGGCAGCGCAGCGCCTGGGCGCTCTCCGGCTGCAGGGCGGTTAACTCCCGCTCCATCCGCTCCCTGCGTGCCTCGTTGTCCTCCAGAATCTCCTGCACGATCTCCTTCACCGCCTCTTTGTAGCGGTAAAAGCTGTCCGTGCTGGTGAGCAGAGCGTACTTGCGGCTGTCCGTGTTGTTGATCTCGTCCACCAGCACCTCCTGGATGCCGCGGATATCCTTCTGCCTGGACAGCTCGTCAAAATAGCTGCGCATGCCGTCCTGCATGTTGGACAGGAGCTGCAAAAGCCGCTTGGAGGCGTTTAAAGCGTCTCCCAGGATTTCCACGTCCTTCTCCCGGTCCGTCAGGTAGGTGTGCAGCAGACTGTAGACCGAGCGGATGCTCTCGTGGCTCAAATCCTCCTCCTCGCTCCACAGCTTGCGGAAGGTCTCCAGGTAGGTCAGGCTGTAGCCGGGAAAGGAATAAAAATAGCTGTTGGTCCGCTCGTCGAAATCCCGCTTCAGCCACCCCCACTGGGCCAGATTGTACAGAAAGCGGGTGGAGCCGGGGCTATAGACCAGGCTGTCCCCCTCCTCGAACTCCTCGTCCTCGGAGGGAATCAGGCCCTCGGCCTCCATGCACTCGTCGATCACGGCCCGGCACTCCGCCTCCGTCAGGCAAAGCGCCGAGTAAAGCCTGGTGGTCTCCTCGTAAATGGCCAGCAAAAAGCATATGTAATTGTCCCTGTATTTGCTGGCGAACAGCTTATAGAAATCTCCCGGTATTCTGTCTTTCAGTCTCATGGGGAAGCTCCTTTCGCGTCCTGGCCGCATTCTGCCCGCGGCCTGCCGCACCGACTCCAAGGGGCTGTGCCCGTTCTCGCTGCGGCACAGCCCCCTGTAGCTTGTCATTTACTTACATTTCAACCTGTACCTTGCTCAGGTGCCAGATATCTCTCACATATTCCTCGATGGTTCGGTCGGAGGTGAACTTTCCGCAGTGGGCCACGTTGAGGATGGCCGACTCCGCCCACCAGGCCTCGTCGCGGTACGCCCGGTCCACCTTTTTGTGGGCCTCGGCGTAAGACCGGAAATCCTTCAGAATAAAGTAGGTGTCCGCCCGGTCGCTGCTCTTGGTGTTTAACAGGGAGTTGTAGATATCCCGGAACAGCTCCGGATCCTGGGGTGAGAAGTAGCCGTTGATCAGCTGCATCAGCACCCGGCGGATGTCCTGGTCGTTGTTGAATATCTCCATGGGGTTGTAACCGCCGTTGTTCTCATAGCGGATCACCTCGTCGGAGGACATGCCGAAAATGAACGCGCGGTCCGCTCCCACTTCCTCCACGATCTCCACATTTGCCCCGTCCATAGTGCCCAGGGTCAGGGCGCCGTTGAGCATGAATTTCATGTTGCTGGTGCCGGATGCCTCCTTGCTGGCCGTGGAAATCTGCTCGCTGACGTCCGCCGCCGCGAAGATCAGCTCCGCGTTGCTTACCCGGTAGTCCTCGATGAACACCACCTTCAGCCGCCCGTTAATCGTCTTGTCGTTGTTGATCACATCCGCCACGGAGTTGATCAGCTTGATGGTCAGCTTGGCGCGCTTGTAACCCGCCGCAGCCTTGGCTCCGAAGATGAAGGTTCTGGGAACCATATCCATATTCGGGTTATCCTTCAGCTGATTGTACAGGTACATCACATGGAGAATGTTCATCAGCTGGCGCTTGTACTCGTGCAGGCGCTTGACCTGTACGTCGAAAATGGAGCGCGGGTCCACGTCCACTCCGTTGTGCTCCTTGATGTATTTGGCCAGGCGGATCTTGTTCTGGTACTTGATGTTCATGAACTCCTGCTGGCACTTGTAATCGGAAGCGTAGATCGCCAGCTTTTCAATGTGGGGCAGGTTGGTAATCCACTCGTCGCCGATCTTATCCGTCACCCAATCCGCCAGCAGGGGATTGCCATGGAGCAGGAAGCGGCGCTGGGTAATGCCGTTGGTCTTGTTGTTGAATTTCTCCGGCATCATCTGGTAGAAATCCTTCAGCTCCTCATTCTTTAAGATCTCGGTGTGCAGTCTTGCCACGCCGTTGACGGAGAAGCTGGCCGCGATGGCCATGTACGCCATCTTCACCTGGCCGTCGTAGATGATCGCCATCTTCTTGACCTTCTCGTAGTTGCCCGGGTACTTGGACTGGATCTGCTCGATGAAGCGGCGGTTGATCTCCTCCACGATCTGGTAAATTCTCGGAAGCAGGCGGGAGAACAGCTCGATGGGCCATTTCTCCAGGGCTTCGGACATGATGGTGTGGTTGGTGTACGCGCAGGTCCGGGTGGTCACCTCCCACGCCTCATCCCAGGTCAGGCCCTCCTCATCCAGCAGGATGCGCATGAGCTCGGGAATGGTCACGGTGGGGTGGGTGTCGTTGAGCTGGAACACCACCTTGTCGTAGAACTTGCGGATATCGTCGTGTTTCTCCTTATATTTCTTAACCGCGCGCTGCACGCTGGCGGAGATGAAGAAATACTGCTGCTTCAGGCGCAGCTCCTTGCCCGCGTAATGGTTGTCGTTGGGGTAAAGCACCTCCACGATGGTCTTTGCCAGGTTCTCCTGCTCCACCGCCTTCTGGTAATCACCCCGGTCAAAGGAGTCTAAGTTGAAGGTGTTGATGGGCTGAGCGTCCCAGATGCGCAGGGTGTTGACCACGTTGTTGCCGTAGCCGATCACCGGCAGGTCGTAGGGAACCGCCATCACGGACTGGTAGCCCTCCTGGATAAAGCGGTTTCTGCCGTCCCGGTTCTCGATGCGCACGTAGCCGCCGAACTTTACCTCGGTGGCGTACTCCGGGCGGCGGATCTCAAAGGGATTGCCGTCCTTCAGCCAGTCGTCTGGAACCTCCACCTGGAAGCCGTTCTCGATCTTCTGCTTGAACATGCCATAGCGGTAGCGGATGCCGCAGCCGTAGGCCGGATATCCCAGGGTTGCCAGGGAGTCCAGAAAGCAAGCCGCCAGACGGCCCAGGCCGCCGTTGCCCAGAGCCGCATCCGGCTCCTGGTCCTCGATCACGTTCAGATCGAAGCCCAGCTCATCCAAAACCTCCTTCACCTCTTCCCTTGCGCAGATGTTAATGATGTTGTTGCCCAGAGCGCGGCCCATGAGAAATTCCATGGAGAGGTAGTAAACGGTCTTTGCGTCCTTTTTCTCGTATTCCTTATGCGTTGCGATCCACTCGTCGATGATCACGTCCTTAACAGCATAGGCCACTGCCTGAAACACCTGCTGCGGGGTCGCTTCATCGATGGTTCTGCGGAACATGTTTTTCACATTGTCCAACACAGTGCGTTTAAATGTCGCTTTATCGAAGCCTTTGTTCATGTTCGATCCTCCTGATTCCCCGTCCGCCTCGGGCGGACGTTTTGATGGCACCATTATTTCCAAATAATACCAATCTAAAAGCGGGGTGACGCCACTTATGTTCACCCCGCCTCAAGCTATTCTACCATTATTTCACGGTCTTTTCAACACCAAGCATGACATTTTCCCCGTTAATGTTCCACTCCTTGGCGTATCCGCCGGTCTGGCCCAGGAAAATATCCGTGGCCATTACCTCGCTCTTGATCTGGTCCGCATGGGCCTTGAAGATCTCGGCGATGTGGTCGTTGTTGTCCTGGAAAATGTTGATGCGGTCCATAACCTCGAAGCCGGCTTCCTTGCGCATGGTCTGGATCTTGCTGATCAGCTCGCGGACAAAACCCTCCTCGATCAGCTCCGGAGTCAGGTTGGTGTCCAGTACCACGGTCACATAGTTGTCCTCCTCGGTCACGTAGCCGTCCTTCTGGGCAACGTCGATCAAAAGGTCGTCCTTGGTCAGCACAACCTCCTGGCCGTCATAGTCAAAGGTCAGCTGGCCCTTCTCGTTCAGCTCATCCATGGCAGCGCTTCCGTCGATCTCCGTCAGGGTCTGGCGGATGCGGCCCAGCAGCTTGCCGTATTTCGGCCCCACAGTCTTTAACTGGGGCTTGAAGGTATAGGACGTAAACGCCCGCACGTCGTCGGTGAAGGTCACCTGCTTCACGTTCAGCTCGTCCTCGATGATCTCCACATAGAAGCGGGACAGCTCGTGGTCAGCCTTCACGTACATCTGCGCGATGGGCTGGCGGTTCTTGATATTGGCGGTATTTCTGGCGGCGCGGCCCATGACCACGGTCTTAAGCACCTCGTCCATGTCGCTCTCCAGCTTTGCGTCGATCCAGCTCTCGTTGACCTCCGGGAAATCGCACAGGTGCACGCTCTCCAAGGCGGAGGGATCGATCTTTCTTACCAGATTCTGGTAAATCTGCTCGGTCATGAAGGGGATCATGGGGGCGGCGGCTTTGGCCACGGTCACCAGGGCGGTGTACAGCGTCATATAGGCGTTGATCTTGTCCTGCTCCATACCCTTGGCCCAGAAACGGTCGCGGCTTCTGCGCACGTACCAGTTGCTCATGTCGTCCACGAACTCCTGGAGGGCTCTGGCGGCCTCGGGGATCATGTAGTTGTCCAGGTTGGAATCCACGGTCTTTACCATGGAATTCATCTTGGACAGGAGCCATTTATCCATCACGGCCAGCTTGTCGTACTCCAGGGTGTAATCCATGGCGTTGAAGCGGTCGATATTGGCGTACAGCACCCAGAAGGCGTAGGTGTTCCACAGAGTACCCATGAACTTGCGCTGTCCCTCGGTCACGGCCTTGTCCTGGTAGCGCTTGGGCAGCCAGGGGGCGCTGCAGGTGTAGAAGAACCAGCGGATGGCGTCGGCCCCGTGGGCCTTCAAGGTATCGAAGGGATCCACCGCGTTGCCCTTGGACTTACTCATCTTCTGCCCGTTCTCGTCCAGCACCAGGCCCATAACCACCACGTTCTCGTAGGGGGACTTGTTGAACAGCAGGGTGGACTCGGCAAGCAGAGAGTAGAACCAGCCCCTGGTCTGGTCCACGGCCTCGGAAATGAACTGGGCCGGGAACTGGGACTCGAACAGCTCCTTGTTCTCAAAGGGATAATGGTGCTGGGCGAAGGGCATTGCGCCGGAGTCGAACCAGCAGTCGATCACCTCAGGCACCCGCTTCATCTGCTTTCCGCAGTGGGGACAGGTGATGGTCACGGCGTCGATGTAGGGGCGGTGCAGCTCAATCTCCTCCGGGCAGTTGTCGGACATGCTCTTCAGCTCCTCGATGCTGCCGATGGAGTGCTGATGTCCGCACTCGCACTCCCAGATATTTAAGGGAGTTCCCCAATAGCGGTTTCTGGATAAGCCCCAGTCCTGGATATTCTCCAGCCAGTCGCCGAAACGGCCCTTGCCGATGGAATCGGGAACCCAGTTGATGGTATTGTTGTTGCGGATCAGATCCTCCTTCACCGCGGTCATCTTGATGAACCAGGACTCACGGGCGTAGTAGATGAGCGGCGTGCCGCAGCGCCAGCAGTGGGGATAGCTGTGCTCAAAGGCCGGCGCGGAGAACAGCAGGCCCCGCTCCTTCAAATCCTTTAACACCAGGGGATCGGCGTCCTTCACAAACTTGCCCGCAAAGGGGGTCTCCGGGGCCATGTCGCCCTTGGCGTCCACCAGCTGCACGAAGGGCAGGTCGTACTTGCGGCCCACGTTGGCGTCGTCCTCACCGAAGGCGGGGGCGATGTGAACGATTCCCGTACCGTCGGTCAGGGTCACGTAGGTGTCGCACACCACGTAGTAGGCTTTCTTGTGCTGCTTCTCGCAGAAGGGCACGGAGCAGTCGAACAGCGGCTCGTACTCCTTAAACTCCAGATCCTTGCCCTTGTAGGTCTCCAGAACCTCGAAGTCCTCCCCCAGCACGGTTTCGGACAGGGCCTGGGCCAGATAGTAGGTGTAGCCGTCCCCGGTTTTCACCTTCACATAGTCCTCGTTGGGGTTCACGCACAGAGCCAGGTTGCTGGGCAGCGTCCAGGGCGTGGTGGTCCATGCCAGGATGTAGGCGTCCTCGCCCTTCACCTTGAAGCGGGCGATGGCGGAGCGCTCCTTCACGTCCTTGTAGCCCTGAGCCACCTCGTGGGAGGACAGAGGGGTGCCGCAGCGCGGGCAGTAGGGAACCACCTTGAAGCCCTTGTACAGAAGGCCCTTGTCCCAAATCTGCTTTAAGGCCCACCACTCGGACTCGATAAAGTTGTTGTCATAGGTCACGTAGGGATCGTCCATGTCCGCCCAGAAGCCCACGGTATTGGAGAAATCCTCCCACATGCCCTTGTACTTCCAGACGCTCTTCTTGCACTCCTGGATAAAGGGCTCCAGGCCGTACTGCTCGATCTGCTCCTTGCCGTCCAGACCCAGCTTCTTCTCCACCTCCAGCTCCACCGGAAGGCCGTGAGTGTCCCATCCGGCCTTTCTGGGCACCATGTAGCCCTTCATGGCGCGGTAGCGCGGGATCATGTCCTTGATCACGCGGGTCTCCACGTGGCCGATGTGGGGCTTGCCATTGGCCGTTGGCGGCCCGTCGTAGAATACATAGGGCTTGCAGCCCTCTCTCATTTTGATGCTCTTCTCAAAGATGTGGTTGGCTTCCCAGAACATTTCCACTTCTTTTTCCCGTTCCACAAACTTTAGGTCTGTGGGGACTTTGTCATACATTGCCTCTTCCTCCGTTCTTAGAATATAATACTGGGTTTGTTTTATGATGGATGTAAAAAATTCGATAAAAAGCAAAAAAGCTTCCGCCCCGAACAGGACGAAAGCTTAAAAACGCTTCGTTTCACCACCTATTACTGCATACCATCATATGAGTTCCTTTAACGCAGGAATTGCGTCCCGGCCTACTGCGCGGCAAATCCGCGGCCCTTCAACCGGACAGCTCCGGAGTGATCTTCAGTTCTGCGCTACTTGTACCGGGTTTCCACCCTCCCCGGCTCTCTGTCACGTTCCCACAGGCCTACTGTCTCCATCACAGCTTTTCCTTATTTAACCTCTATATTATAATAACACTGTGTGGAAATGTCAACCGGGTATGGCATAACTTCTTTTGTAACCCGGGACAAAACACGTCAATTTCAGATAAAATTCCAAATTACGGCGCCTCAATCTTAAAGATATGTTTCTTGCCAATCCTCAGAATGTTACCACCGGCATTTAAATTGATATCCTTTATTTCAACAACCCGGTCTCCGTTCCATTTAACGCCCCCCTGTTTGGCCAGGCGTCTGATTTCGCTTTTCGATTTGAATTTTCCGGTTTCCAATAGTGCGGCTAAGATCATTTCCTCCAGATTATCTTCATTTCCGATATACAGGATTTCAATATCTTCTGGAATCAAATCCCTCTGGAATACGTCGATAAATCGTCTCCGCGCCGCGGCGGCCCCGTTCTCTCCACAGTACAGCTTTGTAATCTCGTAAGCCAACTCCATTTTTATATCGCGGGGATTCTCGCCCTTCTCCAAACGCTCCGCGATCTCGCCCACTTCATCAGGATGTATATCCGTGCATAAATTATAGTATTTTATGATCATATTGTCCGGTATCTTCATCACCTTTTCATAAATCGTATGGGGCGCTTCATCGATACCGATATAATTTCCTAAACTCTTGCTCATCTTTTCAATTCCATCAATGCCTTCCAGCAGCGGCATAAATAAAGTGAGCTGCGATTCCAAACCGTAATCCTTTTGAATATATCTCCCCATCAGAATATTAAATGTCTGATCAGTGCCTCCCAGCTCGATATCTGCTTTAATGGCAACCGAATCATAGGCCTGCATCAGCGGATAGAAAAACTCGTGAATTGAGAGCGGCAGGTGATTCGTGTATCTTTTGTGAAAGTCGTCCCGTTCCAGCATTCTGGCCACGGTACATTTCGATGCAAGCGTAAGGATATCCGCAAAATTCATTTTCTCAAACCATTCGCTGTTATACCGGACTTCCGTCTTGTTTTGATCAATAATCTTAAAAATCTGATTCTGATACGTTTGCGCGTTGATTAATACTTCCTCCTCCGTTAATTGCTTTCTGGTTTTCGATTTCCCCGTAGGGTCTCCAATTCTTCCCGTGTAATCGCCAATGATAATCACCGCTTTATGTCCCAAATCCTGTAGCTGGCGGATTTTTCTTAATACCACGGAATGCCCCAGATGAATATCGGGAGCGGACGGGTCAAGTCCTAACTTTACGATCAAAGGCCGGTCCTCGTCTGCTGCCTTCTGTAGCTTTGCGCGTATCTCCGAAACCGCCGTATGCTCTGCTACCCCCTTGAGCATAACTTTAATCGCATTCTCAATATCCTTCTCTTTTTCACTAAAATTATTTTCTCCCATCCTTTTCCCCTCCCAATCATTTCATACAACCGCCCGCAGGCTACGCCAGCGGGCCATTGCATTCAATAAAAAAACGCCCTCTCTATAATATATAGAAAGGACGAATTTCATCTCGTGTTACCACCTTCATTCATTTTATTCTCGCGAATAAAACCTCTGCAAGTATATAAAATACTCGTTGCTGTAACGGGCAAACCCGGATTCTCCTACTAAAAGTTCAGATAACGGCTCAAAGACGTATTCGCATTCATCCAATCGGAGTTTTTCACCGGCCAACTCTTCTCTGAGATTTTCATAAATGTTACTAATTCTTGTCATAGCCTTTACACCATATGATTTTATTCATGATACTAAAATCGCCGCTGCTTGTCAACCCCGGATTTTCTAAGCGCCCGTTCAGCCGTTTGCCCGGGCGATTTTCGCCGCCCCGGCCTCCCGCTCCTCCTCCGCCTCCGGCAGAATCAGGTTCAGGGTCACGGCGGTGATGGTGGCGATCACAACCGCGGACTCCCCGAAAATCGTCCGCGCCCAGTCCGGGAACAGCGCCAGGCAGCCGTTTGCCTGGATCACGCCGATGCCTAAGGCCACCGCAAGGCCCACCACGGAGGTATTTCTGGCCGTCAGCTTCTCCTTTGTGATCAGCTTGATTCCGGTCATTGCAATCATGGCGAACACGGAAACCGTGGCTCCTCCCAGCACGCAGGAAGGGATGGTGGTCAGCAGGGAGGCGAACTTGGGGATGAACCCTGCAGCCAGAATGATCAGGGCCGCCAGGCCCAGCACGCAGCGGTTCACCACCTTGGTCATGATCACGATGCCCACGTTCTGGCTGAAGGTAGCGGTGGGCAATCCGCCCATAAACGCACCGATGATGCTGGCGATTCCGTTTCCGATGATTCCGCCACACATCTCCCGCTCCTCCGGCTCCCGGTCCAGGCCTCCGCCCGCCGTGGAGGTGAAGTCCCCGATAGCCTCCACCGAGCTGACGATGTACATGATGAGCATGGAAATGATGGAGGTCAGCTCGAATTTCATGCCGAAATGCATGGGCATGGTGAACTGGAACCAGCCGGCCGCGTTTACATTTTCAAAGGACACCATACCCATCACAAGGGCCAGGGCATATCCGAAGATCATACCCATGAGTATAGAGGCCAGCTTACAGATTCCCCTGGTAAAATAGTTGAAAAACAGCACGATTGCCAGGGTGACCACGGCCACCAGCCAGTTCCTGGGGCTTCCGAAATCCTCGGCTCCCACGCCGCCCGCCATGTAGTTTACCGCCGTGGGATAGAGGGACAGACCGATGGTAAATACCACCGTTCCCGTGACCAGGGACGGAAACAGCCTGGTCAGCTTTTTGTAGAACAGCCCCACCGCCACGGCCGCCAGGCCGCCCACCAGCTGAGCCCCGAAAATGGTGGGCAGGTCAAACCTGCTTCCAAGGGAGATCAAAAGCGGTATGTAGGCGAAGCTGGCCCCCATAATCACCGGGAGCCCCGAGCCGCAGAACCGTCCCAGCGGAAACAGCTGGAGCAGGGTGGCGACGCCCGAGATCAGAAGCGCCGACTGGATCAGGATGATCTGCTCGGAGGCCTCTAAGCCTGTGACTCCCGCCAGGATGATCGCCGGGGTCACGCAGCCCACGATCATGGCCACCACGTGCTGCATGGCCAGGGGAAGCGCCTCCAGCAGGCGGGGCCTTCCGTTTAATTCCGTTACCTTTGCATATCTGTTATGATTTTTCATATCTATGTTCACACCTCTCTGTTATGCTGGCCTTTAGCCCGGACGGAGCCTGCGCCCCCGCGTTCTCTTGCGGGCGGGCGGCTTCACAGCAGCAGAGCGGCGGCATCTCCCGCCGCGTCCGCGCTTCCGGCCGGGAAAATGCTTATCCGTTTATATAGTTTTCAACAGCCGCGTTGGCTTTCTCCACAATCCGGTCCTCGTCCACGTTGACCAGCCTTCCGTCCCGGACCACAATCCGTCCGTTCACCACCGTGTAGTCCACGCTGCCCTTCAGGCCCACCGTGCAGAGGGCCGAGGCCGGATCGAACTGCGCGCCCACCATCTCGATGCGGTCGAAATCCACCAGAAAGAAGTCCGCCGCCATGCCGGGACTGATCTGGCCCAATTCGTCTCTCCCGAGAATCCGGGCGCTGCCCCTGGTGGCCAGCTTTAAAATCTCATAACCCGACGGCGCTTTTCTGCTCCAGTTCAGCCGGTGCAGCAGGTAGGCCACCCGCATTTCCTCCAGCAGGTTCGACCCGTCGTTGCTGGCGGAGCCGTCCACGGCCAGTCCCACCGGCACGTCCAGCTCCAGCATCCGCGGGATCAGCGCCACGCCGGAAGCCAGCTTCATGTTGGAAACAGGGCAATGAGCCACGCCGGTCTGGGTTCTCGCCAGAAGCTGTAATTCCTGGTCGTTAAAATGGATTCCGTGGGCGTACCACACGTCCGGCCCGGTCCATCCCAGACTTTCCATGTACGCCAGAGGCCGCATCCCGAAGTGGGACAGGGTGAACTGCTCCTCATCCCTGGTCTCCGCCAGGTGGGTGTGAAGCCGCACGCCCAGCTTCCTGGCCAGCACCGCGGACTCCCGCAGAAGCTCCCCGGTCACGCTGAAGGGGGAACAGGGCGCCAGGGCCACCTGCCCCATGGAATACCGGCCGCCGTCGTGATATTTTTTCACGGCCAGCTCCGAATCACAGAGAATTTCGTCCACCGTCTGAACCACGCTGTCCGGCGGAAGCCCGCCGTCCTTCACGCTTAGGTCCATACTGCCCCTGGTGGCGTGAAACCGCATGCCAAGGGCCCGGGCCGCCTCAAACTGGGCGCCCATCAGGTCGCCTCCTGCCCCTTTGGGGAACACGTAATGGTGATCCAGGCAGGTGGTGCACCCGGTTTTTAACAGCTCGCCCATACCGGTGAGCGAACTGTAATAAACCACGTCCTCATCCACGCGCTTCCATATTTCATATAAAGTTTTTAACCATGGAAACAGCTCCATGTTCTGTACTTGTGGTAAATTGCGGCTGAACGTCTGATATAAATGATGGTGTGTATTGATCAAACCCGGATACATCACCATATGAGATGCGTCAATCACATCCTCCGCTGTCTCTTCCACATGCCCGATGGCCTCAATTACTCCATCCCGGACAAACACATCCACCCCGTCAAGCAGTCTGTCATTCGCGTCACATGTCACAAGATGCTTAACGTTCTTTACTAACAGGGTTCCTTTCATGATAACCTCCTGATGTAAATTCCTAAACAATCTTTGCTTCATAGACTATACGACTGGTATACTGCCGGCGGCACGGGTGTCCACGATGCACCCTCATACGCTTTGCGGTATATATGATACCGCCGGTATGCCGCGTGGTCCCAGCTATGTTTTAAACAGCTATATAGATATGATTTTTCGTAACAGTTCAGACGGCGGGAAAATTGGCGCGGAAAGCCGCGTCAAGCTCGCTTGTAAGCGGGTTTTTGTGTCAATTTTCACATCGGATGGACATCCGATGCTTCTTGACCCGTCTTTTTCGGTCAAGAAGATGAGCTGTCTGAACTGTTACGATTTTTCAAAGAACAAATGATACGTTAATAATATAGCAATCTTTGGTCATAAAATCAATGTTCAAAATCTCACAGACTTTTCTAACTATTTTTGTATAATACTAACAAAGTTTTTGATTTTCAGGCCGGATTTATAGATACCGGTTCCGCAGCAGGCGGATCAGCTGTTCCTGAGCGCCCGAGAGCACCGCGTCCTCCCGCCGGATGGCCCCGATGTTCCAGTGGAAGCCGGATTTCCCGATGGAATAGATTCTGGGGATTCGCACCGGGTTCATCATCCGCACCACGGTCTCCGGCACAATGGCCAGGGCCATGCCGCTGGTTGCAAGCATGTAGACGGTCATGTTGTTCCGGGACTCCATCACGGTCCGCGGCTTCACGCCGTGCTCCAGAAAGACAGCGTCCACCGCCCTGCGCAGCCGGTTATCGCCTGTGAGCAGGGCGAAATCCCGCCCCGTCACCTCCTCGATGTCCACCCATGGGCGCACGTTCCCCCGCTCGCAGGGAAGGTCCTCCGAGGACACCAGCAGCAGCTCCTCGTCGTAGAGCACTTTGGCGCACAGGTCCTGGCCGTAGTCGTAGAGCGGAATGATCCCCAGGTCCACCAGACCGTTACGCACGTTGTCCTCCACGGTTCTGCTGCCGGATTCCACGGTTTTTATGGTCACGTTGGGATAGAGCCTTCGAAACTCCGGCAGGGCGAAGGGCAGTAAGGACGTGGCCCGCATGTCGGAAAGCCCAAGACGGATCTCCCCGTCCCGGCTGTTGTTCAGATCGTCGATCTCCTGCCTTAAATTCTCCTCCAGCGCCATCATCATCCGGGCCGTCTTCACATAGTGCTCCCCGGCCTGTGTCAGGGTCAGGGGCGTGGTTCCCCGGTTGAAAATCTTCGCCCCCAGCTCCTCCTCCGCCTTGGAAATAAAATGGCTGAGCGCAGGCTGTGACACGTACAGCTGTTCCGCCGCCCGTGTGATATTCTGACACTCAGCTACTTTTAAGATATATTGAATCTGTTTCGAGTCCACTGTGACACCCCCAGGAATGTTTGCCGTCGCACCGGCTATGCCGGCTTATTCATTGATTATAGCAAACAGGGGAAAATGATGTCAACCGCAGATCACCCGGTAAACGCCCAGCGCCGCCATTGCGACTCCGATCAGCATACAGATGATGGAAAATACAAACAGCTGCACAAACATCTTGTTCTGGGAGTAGGTCTCCTCCACCTCCGGAAACTGGGAAACGCCTGCCAGGATCAGAGCGCCCGCGGTGGAGATGGGGGTAAATCCGGCCACCGTCCCTCCGATTACCACGCTGGCCATCAGCTCCGCCGGGCCCACTCCAGGCATACCCGCCGCGATTTTACCCACCGTGGGAATCAGCGTGGGGAATACCACGCCCAGACCGGAGGCAAAAAACGACATGACGCCGGCCGCGCCGCAGACCATAGGGGAGATCGTGCGCTCGCTGCTGATCCTGGTGATGGACTCCGCCAGCAGATCCACGCCACCGGACAGTTTTACAATATTCATCAGCACGCCCACGCCCAGCACCAGGAGAATCGTGTTCCAGGGCAGATCCCGGATCACCTTTTTCTCATCCGCGCAGCCCAGCAGAATCAGCCCGCAGCCGATCACCAGGCTGATCAGGCCAACATTCAACTCAAACACCACCACGCAGAGAATCATCAGGCCCAGCCCGGCCAGGGACAAAATCTGTCTGCCCGAAAATTTCTCCTCCAGGCCCTGCCCGGCCGCCGTGGCCAGCGGTTTGTCAAATTTCCATCCCTTAAAGTAAATGAACGCGCAGGCTATCATCACCAGCTCTGTGGCCCACATGCTCCACATGGCAGGGAGCGTATTTCCGTCCAGCCCCTGCTCTGTCATCAACCCGGCCACCACCACGGCCTCTGGCGTGATGGGGCACATGCGCACGCACTGGGCTCCCATCTGCCCGATCAGGGAGAGCAGAATCGGGTTGATTCCCGCCTTTAACGCCACCGGGATCGCCAGCACCGGCACGATGGCCAGCGTGGGAATCGCGCCCGGCCCCACGCCGGAGAGAATGGCCCCGATGGCGTAGACCGCCACATAGAGCAGGTATCTCCGATTTCCCGCCAGTCCGGTGATCTTTTTGGCCAGCAGCTCCAGGGTGCCGTTGCCGCTGACAATGGCGAACAGGTACATGACTCCGATCATCGTCATGGCCATGGATGAGCTGAAGCCGCCGGTGATCTTCCCCGCCCCGATTCCGTACACAATTCCGATCAGATAGGCCATGGCAATGGCCACGATCCCCACGTTCACCTTTTTCACAAACCCCAGCACAATCGCCGCCGCCAGGGCAATCAATGATACTACCGCCATATTCATCATGAATTCCTCCCTCTGTATTCGCGCTGCATCATAACCTGCAGTGCATGCATTTATCCTATCAGAAGATGGCGCTGCGGTAAAATGCATTTTTCAATATGGCAATATATGCCCCCCTTCTGCCATTTTGGGCCGTTCCCTATCCATATGTCACAAAAACCCATATTCCTTTTTATGCACCTTGTCCATCACGTTTCCCCGCCCCACCAGTTCCCCGTTCTCCCCGCCATCCCTTTTTTTAATACAGCCATATGGGAATATGAATTTTACAGACTGTATATTGTTCTTTATAATGAACGCAGACGGCAAGACAAACCACCCGACGAACCCAATCAATTTTGTAAAAGAAAGGAAAATGCTATGAAATACGCATATGTAGGCTGCCGCACCACCAAAGCGCGCAACGCCCGCGGCAACGGACTTGTGGTCTATGAAGTACAGCCGGACGGCAGCTGGAACGAAAAGCAGTGCCTGTTTGTGGAGGACAATCCCAGCTACCAGTGCCTGGACCTGGAACAGAAATATTTGTACAGCGTCCACGGCGACCTGACCCTGGTCTCCTCCTATGAGATTCAGGCCGACGGCACCCTGCGGCACTTAAACACCATCGACATCAGCGGCAAAAATCCCGTGGACGTCACCGTGGACGCCGCCAACCAGAACGTGATCGTGGCAACCCTTCAGGGCGGCACGCTCTACACCATCCGCCGGAACGCCGACGGCTCCCTTGGCGGGGTCGTCTCCACCTTCACCTACGAGGGCAAGGAGGAGGGCAAGGTGTCCACCATCCACCAGTGCCTCTGGGATCAGACCAGAACCTATCTGTTCGCCTGCGCCCAGGGCCGGGGCAACGGATACGGCCAGATGCGCGCCCTCAAGTACGACCAGGAGACCGGCAGTTTCGCCGAGGCGGACCGCTTCCTCTCCCGCACATGGGACGAGCCGCGCCACGCCGCCGTCCACCCCAACAACCGCTGGGTGTACATGTGCGAGGAAAAGGGCAACAAGGTGCTCTACTTTGACTTCGACCAGGAAACCGGCAGGCTGAAGGCGCTCCAGGAGCTCTCCACGGTGCCCGAGACCGTCACCGGCTACTCCGACGCCAGCGAGGTCTCGGTGGACCCCACCGGCCAGTGGGTGCTGGTATCCAACCGGTACACGGATATCCTGTCGGTCTACCGCATCGATCCCCTGACCGGATACCTGCGCGCCACAGGCTTCTACCCCTGCCTGGGCAAAACCCCCCGCTTTTGCTGCTTCGGGCCCGACGGGAGGTACTACGTGGCCAACGAGGACAGCGACACCATCGTGCCCTTTGCCTTTGACAGCGTGACCGGGCAGCTCTTGCCTGCGCTGGATATCGTGCATACGGGGAGTCCGGTCTGCATCACATTCCGTTAAAACAGAAAACGCCGGGCGCACCGGCAAACGGGCGGAGCCAGCGATCCATTGACCGCAGGCTCCGCCCGCTTGCTCTCTAAAATGCCTGCTCCCTAAGCATTTTCCCGCTCTCATCCCTCAAAAACCAGCCAATGCCCCCGCTCCCCGTCGTTCACAATGGACAGCGGATGCCCCAGCCGTTCTGCCAGACTCCGGTATTCCCCGTCCGTAAGCGCCATTGAGGCGTCCTTCTGACGGCCCATGCAGACCAGGCCCAGCTCGTCCATCCGCTCCATAATGGCTTTGCGCTGCCAGGACCTGCCCAGCCCGCCGCCGATGTAGGTCTTGCCGCCCGGCTTTAAAACCCTCAAAATCTCTGAAAACGCCCGCTCCTGGTCCTCCCAGAAAAACATGGAACCGCGGCTGATCACCAGGTCAAAGGACCGGTCCTCAAAGGGCAGCGAGACCACGTCCGCCCGGTAAAACCGGCTGCGCTCCCGGACTCCCAGCCGTTTCGCCCTCTCCTCTGCCAGCCTTACGGCCGTGGCGTTGATGTCCACAAAAGCCCCTGTCAAATCCGACTTAGCCATCACCGCAAAACCCAGATGGCCGCCCCCGCAGCCCACGTCCAGCATGGACCCGGAGACGATTCCCGTCTCCTCCAGCAGGTCCTGGGCGATCACATCATAGATGGGATAAAATACCTGCTCCGCTATATCGTCGAATTCATAGTCCGGGTTCGTAAAGTCTATCTTCTCCATCCTGTCTCTCTCCTTTCACATTCCGATCCATTTCCAACCGCACTCAGCAATCGGCCACACAGACCCGCTCCGCCTCGCCGTCTCCGCGGTTCAGCGCCACGATCCGATTGTCCACGCCGTACATCCTGCGGATCAATTCCTCCGTCACCACGTCCGTGCCCCGGCCCGTGCAGATCACGCCGCCGCGGTCCAGCAGCACCACCCGGCTCTCCGGAAAAAAGGCGTGGTCCGGGCAGTGGGTGGTCATGACCACGGTCTTGCCCATAGCCGCCAAATCCCGCACATGCCTGAGCACCCGGGCGTGGTTACCGAAATCCAGGTTGGACACCGGCTCGTCCAAAAACATCACCGGCGTCTGTTGGGCAATCGCCCGGGCCAGAAGCGTCAGCTGACGCTCCCCTCCGCTGATCCTGGTGTAAATTTCCCCGGCCAGCCGTTCGATTCCCAAAATTTCCAGGGCTTCCGCCACAACTCGCCGGTCCTCCCGCGACAGGCGGCCTATGCCCCGCTGGTAGGGATTCCGCCCCATGGCCGCCACCTCCCACACCTTAAACGGGAACGGCGGCGTGTGCCCCTGAGGCACATAGGACACCCGGCGCGCAAATTCCGCCCGGCTCCACTGCTCCACGGGCCTACCGTCCACAAGCACGGTCCCGCCCATGGGCTTTAAAAGCCCCAGAAGCGTTTTAAACAGCGTGCTTTTCCCCACTCCGTTGGCGCCCAGCACGCACCACAGCTCCCCCGCCTCCATAGAGAGGCTGACATTTTGCAGAACCATCCTGCTGCCGTAACCGCAGCAGAGCTTTTCCGTCCGAATCATCCAAATCACCACCCTTTGTTCTGCCTGGTCAGCAGATAGAGAAAAAACGGGAGCCCGGCCAGGGAGGTGATGATTCCCAGAGGAATCTCCACCGCAAACACGCTGCGGCACAGGTCGTCCATGATCAGCAGGTAACTGCTGCCCAACAGCAGGGAGGCGGGCAGCAGCACTTTAAAGTTGGGCCCCACCATCATCCGGGCCAGATGGGGAATCACCAGCCCCACCCAGCCGATCATACCGCAGAGGGACACGCAGAAAGCGGTCAGAACCGTGGCCGTGACGATCACCGCCACCTGCAAAAGCCCCGTATTGATCCCCAGCGTCCTGGCTTCCTCCTCCCCAAGGGCCAGGATGTTCAGGCGTCCCGCGCAGAACACCAGCACCGCCGTGCAGAGCACAAAGGGCACAAGCATCACCTGCACGTCCTTCATCACCGCTTTGGACAGGCTGCCCATGAGCCAGAAGGTGATGGCCGGCAGCTTGTCCGTGGGGTCCGCCGCGTATTTCACCAGCGAGATCAGGGATTGAAACAAGTTGGATACGATGATCCCGCCCAGGATCAGCAGGAACAGGCTGTCGTCCCCCTTTCCGAACCGGCGGCTGATCAGCCAGGTGATAAACACCGCGAACAGGCCGAAGAAAAATGCCGCCCCCTTGATCCCCGCCACGCCAAAGGACAGCAAAATCGCCAGGGCGGCGCCAAAACCGGCGCCCGCGGAGGAGCCCAGAATATCCGGCGAAACCAAAGGATTTTTAAACATCCCCTGATACGCCGCGCCGGACACCGACATGGCGCCTCCCACCAGCACGGCCGCCAGCACCCGGGGCAGGCGGACCACCATCAAAACCTGTCCGGTCTTATCCGGCACCTGTCCCCCGGTAAAAGCGGTGAGAATCTCCGACACCGGTATGTAATAGCGCCCTACCGCCAGGGACATGATAAATCCAACCGCCAGCAGAAGGAATAAGAGCAGAAGCCTGATCCACGCCCGGCTCCCCTCCCGCTCCAGCATCTCGTCCATTTCCTCTCTCATCGGTTCCATACCTCAAACCCACTTCATCTTTTTATAGTTGCCCTTCAAATACTCCTCGCCCACCCGGGTCTCCCCCAGACAGTAGGAGCACAGGGCGGAGGGCATGGTGAACCGCAGGCGTCTGCCCGCCAGCCCCATTCCCAGTTCCGGGCCCAGCTTCATCTCCCTGGCCAGGTCAAAAGCGCCCTGGCCTGTGATTCCATTCACAAACAGAATACCGGCCCGGGAATTAGCCTGCTTCACCTTGAAGGAAAATACCTCCCGTTCCGCCTGTGACACGATATCCCCCTTAGTCACCGCCACCACGTCCGCAAAGCGCAGCATGGGCCCGATCTTGTGGGGCGTGTTCACCCCGGACAGGTTGTCGATCACACAGACGGCCAGACAGTCCTTCAGATGGGGAGCGCAGCGATTGCAGAGACCGGCGCTCTCCACAATCAGATATTTAAAGCCCTCCGCCTGGGCGCGCTTTGCGCAGTCCTCCACGTTGCTGATATAAAAGTGATCGGGGCATTGATTGCCGGACAGCCCGGTGACCGCCCGGATTCCGGCCCGCTGGTAGCGCTCCTGGTCCGTGGAGGACAGGCAGTCGAACTTCACCACCATGACCTTCTCCCCGCCGCCCATCTGCTCCACCGCGCGGATCACAACCGAGGTTTTTCCCGAGGAAGGCGGCCCGGATACGGTGATCAGTCTCATAAGAACATCCGCCCCTCTCTGTGCGTCCGCTCCCACTCCGCAAAAAATACATCCTTGCAGGCTCCCGCGACGGCTTCCAGGTCATGGGAGCGGATATAGTCCCAGCCCAGCCAGGCAAGCTTCGCCCCGGGAGGCAGAATCTCCCCGCCCGCAGCGTTGGCTGCCGGGGTGTACGCCCTGGAGCAGGCGGCGGCGAACTCATCCCCCACGATATAGTCCACAATATCCCGCACCGCCTCCAGACGGTCCTTGCGCACCAACAGATACATGGGCAGCGTCATACAGCCGTCCTCGGGCCAGACGATCTCCACATTGGGCTTCACGCAGGTCTTTGCGAAAAACCAGGATACCAAATAGACAGCCCCTCCCTCCGTGTTGGCGGAACCGGCCATCCTGGACATCTGGGCGCCGTGGAGCGCGTGCTTCACATTCCGGGCCAGACTGCGGATGCCGTCCATTCCGAATTCCTTGTAAATATAAAGGAAGGTCGCGTTGGAAATCTCTGTCCGGTCCTTTCCGAACAAAACGATGCGGTCCCTGTAGCGCGGGTCCAGCAGGTCCTTTCTGGTCCGCGGAACCGGCAAATCTCCCAGCTTGTTCCGGTCGACCAGCAGCACATCCGCCATCACGGCGTAGACCCCGTACTGGCCCAGGGGATCCATCAGGCCCGCATTGACAAACTGGGGATTGATCTCGATGTCCCGGTAGAAATCCGCGGTAAAATACTCCTTGTCCGCCATCCGCTCCCGAAAGTCCCTGCCCAGATACTGGTTGAACTCCTTGGTGAACAGTATGGCCGGAAAACGCTCCGGGTCCGGATCGGACCACAGCTCGTCGCAGGTATCGTTGGAATTTTTCCCAGCCTCGACATAGCATTTCCGCGCCGTCCCGGTCTTGCGGGCGTGGTCCCGCTCCAGCTCCTCCAGAGCGTCCTTGAAGGTAAATTTCAGGGGACAGATGGTATTTCCATAAAAATCCAGGTGATCCCAGGGGTTAAAATCTTCCAGCACATAGCGCCGCTCCTGCTCTGCCTTTAAGATGGCGTTTTCCAGATCGTACAAAAACAGCTCCAGGTTCATTTCCCGCACCCGCAGCACGGTCTGAAGCATGGTGTCCTCCCCGATCTCCCGGATCATGGCCGGACCGTCCGGGTATGGAAACCCGTTTCTCAAAAATACCTCAAAACTGTCCGGGTACTCGCTTAAAATCCGGCTCACCGGCGTGGTACCTGTTATCTTCATCTCTCTTCTCCTTCCGCAAAATATCCGGCCACGGAATACTCGATGGCCCCGCCCAGGCGGATCTGATTGCGCAGCCGCTGCATTTTCCGGTCTATCCGCTCCAGCGCGGCCAGATTTTCCCGCTCCCGCTCACTGGTTCTGATCACCGTTTTCACCCCGCCGTTCTCAATCACCAGGCGCTTGGCGCCCATGAGGGCCAGCAGGGGATCGTGGGTGGACATCAACACGATTTTCCCCTCCTGAACCAACAGCTCCAGGGCCTTTTTGCGGTCCACCCCCGCGTTCTCGATCTCGTCGATCAGCACCACCGGCGAGGTGCTGAGCATGGCCGTGTCCGCAATCATCAGCGCCCGGGACTGGCCGCCGCTGAGCTGCGTCAGCGGGGTTTTCGGGGAAAATGGTTCCCCCGCCAGCTCGTTGGCATGTTCGAAAATCCGCCCGGCCACCTCCCCGATGCCGGAGATCATGCGGCTCTCTCCATGCATATTCAGAAATTCCAGCACCGGCAGGTCCATGACAAAATTCATGTTCTGGGAGAGCTGGGCGATCAGCTTGTTTTCAATGGAAAACCGCTCTTGCGGCGTGGGTTTTCGGCCGTCCACAAGCACGGTTCGCCCGGTCTGGGTGTCCCCCTGGGCCAGGCACTCGATATCCGCCAGCAGCCTGCTTTTTCCGGAGCCGGTGGGGCCGACGATAGCCAGCACCTCCCCTCTGCGGATGGTCAGATCCAGCCGCTCCGGTTCCCCGTCCTTTCTGCGCCCTCCCAGAATGGTCAGGCTTTCCAGGGACGCGCTCTTGCGCTTCAGCCGCTCCATTCGTCCGATAAACAGCAGAAAGTTTTCTGCCAGCTCCTCCCTGGAAATCCCCACGTCGTCCAGGATATCCTCATCCAGCGCCTCTATGTCCCGGCCCAGGGAGGGGGATGGAAAATCCATCCCGCCCAGCCCATTGGCCTGAAAAAATCCTCCGCATAAGGATAGCGCTCCAAAACCGCCCGCCATGGCAGCGCTAAAAGTTCCCGTCCAATCTCCCCCATATCACTGCGCCCTCAACGAGCGGGCCAGAAGGCTGTCCACCTCGCCGTCGCTCAGATCATAGTGGTAAAACAGGGAATAAAACGCCTTTGTCTCCTCCTTAATATCGTAATCCGTGTATTCCGGGTACAGCAGGTTCTGCACCCACTTGATCCCAATAATGGTATTTACGCTGGGCGGACGGTCGAACCAGTTCTGGGGCACGGTCGGCGTCTCGTACACGTGGCCGTCCTTCACCGCCCGGATCACGGCCCACTGGGAATTGTTCATAATCGCGCTGTAGCTGCCGGAATCCGCAAAGCCGTTGTCCACGCAGGCAATGATAAACTGGGGATCCCAGGCGATCACCTGCTCCATGGACACCTCGGTCCTCCCATATCCCGGGGAAATCTCACAGTCCGCCACGTTGATTCCGCCGCACAGGTCGATCAGACGGGAATGGGGAGAGCCGGATGGGTCCGTGTTCAGCCCCAGGGCCTCCTCCGCGTAATACACGGTCACACGCTTGTCCTCCGGGATGGAAGCGGTGATCTCCCTGGCCCTTTGAATGGTTTCCTCCGTGTACGCGGCCAGTTTCTCGCCCCGCTCCACATTGCCGGTGATCCGGCCCACAAAGCGGTAAGACTCGGCCATGGAATCAAAATCCGTGTCGATCAGCACCACGGGGATCCCCAGCTTTTCCTGAAGCTGGTCTGCAGTGTCGATGCTGGACCGGTCCACTCCGGAGGCCAGAACCAGGTCCGGGTCCGCCTTGATGATTTCCTCTATATTCCCCTCATTCCCCTTGCCGTACCAGCCGCCAAGATTTGGAAGATTCTGGTAATACTCCGTGGTAAAGCGTTTCTCCTCATCGGAGAGTTCCACGTTGAGTCCGGCCACCATCCTGTCGTCAAACGTGTACATGAAATTGGTTCCCACCGGGCTGGTGGAGTACACGGATTTCACCACATCCGGCACCTGGATATCGCGCCCCGCCATATCCTTTACCGGTTTTTCCGTCAGGGATGCGCTCTCTGTATGAGTCCCGCTCCCCGTCTGATTTCCGCTCTCCGCCTGATTTCCGCTCTCCGTCTGGGTCCCGCTCCCCGACTGCCCCCCGGCGGCCGTCTCGTTCCCCGGTTCGACGGCCGTTTCCGCCTGGGTCTCAGACGTGACGGACGACTGCGCGTTTCCTCCCGTCGCCGCGCAGCCTGCCGTCACGGCCAGCGCCAGCGCGAATACGGTTCCCAATACCCTGAAATTTTTTCTCATGCTTCTCCTCCATTTTTTGTAGATTCGATTTATTTATCGTTATTCTTTTTTAAGAATAACGATCGTTATGTATTTTATCACATAACGCTGGTAAAATCAACCAGTTCCGGAAAATACATGAAATCGCAGGCATCCGCCTTTAGCGTGTATCCACCGCCGGAACGCAACGAGGGCGTCAAAACCGCCTTCCGCGGTTTTAACGCCCTCATTTCACATTTTAGATTTTTACGGTCTGATTTACAGCGCCTGCCAGAACAGCCCGTGCCTGCTGCAATTCCACACCAGCATCCCGTGGCCGAAGCGTGGAATGCGCGTCTGCAGGTTCCACTCGGGATACAACTTGCGCAGCATCAGACTGTCCCCGGTCAGAAGCGCCACAAAGGTGATGTAATGATCCTTGGTCATCTCGTGGTCCGTGGTGATAAAATAATCCTGCTCGATCAGCTCCACCTTGAGCTTTTCCTCCGCCCCGGCCTTCTGAAGCTCCATGGGCCGCAGCTTTTTGCCGCAGCAGGACACGGCCGCCTCCGCCGTGGCGGTTATCAGGTTTCCGCAGGTGGGGCAGACGTAAAATTTCAGTTTCTTCATATTTCCTCCTACCAGATCGTTGGCGTCCATCTCCCCGGAGAGCACTGTCTCCGGACTGACGCCCAGGACCTCCGATAATTCCGGAAGTAAGGACACGTCCGGGAACCCCAATCCCCGCTCCCACTTGGAGACAGCCTGCTCACTGATGTTCATTGCCGCGGCCAGCTGTCTTTGCGTCAACCCCTGGTCCTTGCGCAGCGCGCGGATCAGCTTCCCGATTTTTACACAGTCCATGTTCATTTACCTCCTGATTGAGAGTTTAGCAGACAATGAGGCAAAAGCCAATCAACGCTCCGTTTAGTTGGGGTTGCCGGCGGCGCATCAGCCCCTCATCTCTCCCCCCGCCACGACATGGACACCTCCTGCTCCCCGGTATTTTCATCCGTCCGCCACGCTTTGATCCGGAAGCCGTGCCGCAGGTAAAAGTCCAGCGCCCGTTCATTTTTCTTGTAAACGCTCAGGCAAAGGCAGCTGTTCTGCTCCCTGGCGAACCGCAGAAGCTCTCCGCCTATGCCGCAGGACTGCCGGTCCGGACGGACGAACAGTCCAGCGATGTAATTCCCCTGCAGCCCGATAAAGCCCACGGGAACGCCGTCCTCCTCCCGGACATAAACCGCCGCCTCCGGCAGCAGCCTGCGCACCTCCCGGGCGTTTTCCCGCCAATATTCCTCCGGTATGAAGGAATGGGCCTGCAAATTGGCACTCAGCCATATTTCCATCACCGCCTCCAAATCCCCGGCCTGAAAGGGCCTCACCGCTTTCCCATCCATGTTCCGTCCTCCTGACCTAAAAATAATTACCGCAGCGCCGCCACCAGAAGTGCCAGCCCGCCGCCCACCACGATGGCCATCACAAAGCTCCGGGACACCCGCTCTGCCATATCGTAGGCCTCCACGTCGTCCGCCAGCATAAATTTCTCCGGGTCGTTTAAGTCATAGCGAATTTCATAATACCACCCGGTCTGGTACGTGTGCTTTTTATCGCTGAATATGGCGCTGGTTTTCTGATACGTCCTGCCCTCCGCCTCGAACCGGAACACAGGCCAATAAAAAGTGGTCGAGCGATCCACGCGCTCCTCCTCCACATCCGCAATCTGGGCAATGGCAGTTCCCCTGTAGGATTCCCTCGCGCTGGCTATCTCCTTTTTCAGCTCGCTGCAGTAATAGAAAATGCTCACGTACCGCAGCGCGATAACGGCCACCAGCAAAATCATCACAATCGCCATATCAAATCCTTTCCGTGTCCCCGCCAAAATCACTCTATACCAGGGTGTGTCTACGCCTTTTTCGTTTTTTTCCGCAGCTTCAGCGAAATCCCCCGGCTGTCCGCCATCGTTCGAAAGCAGTCCGCCGCGGCCGCCGACCGCTCCTTAAGCCCCTGTTCCGGCCCGGTCCCGGCCTCGATCTGTTCCATCACTGCACGCGCGTCCTCCAGTTCCAGCAGATTGACCGCGGTACAGAAAAATGTCTTGCGTCGCCCGTCGTTGTACTGAAGCAGCAGCTTTCGCAGAATCTCCATCTTCTCCTCCAGCTCCGCCCGGTAAGCTGGATATCCCATCTCTTCCGCCCGTTTCAAGTCCCACAGCATATTCCGGTGGGACAGAAAGGAGTCGTACCCGGTCAGCCCCTCATACCGGGTACATGGAAACTCCCCGCACTGGGAACAGTGCGCCGGTCCGCCGTGTTCCAGGCTGCAGCGGGCGATGACGCAGGACTGATTTCCCTCCCCGCCCCCGCAGCCGGGGCAGGGGTTTTCCATGTGATACATCGGGCAGAGACCGCAATTTAAGCCGCAGAGCGCAAATGCGGTGTATTCCCGGTTGAAATTTTTCATCGCGTTTCTCCCCTTATAGTCCGAATTAGTATACGACTTGTCCGGCTCACAGGATCTCCCGGCAGAACAGACGGCCGCAGTTGTCCACCAACACCGCTTTAGACCCCCGGAAATGCAGCCAGTTGAACGACAACGTTTTTCCGTCAAACACCACATCCACCGGAGCCTTGTACGCCAAATTCATTCCTCTGAACTCATAGTAATGGAATTGTCCGTGTTTCCCGTAGCCGCCGTCGGTCAACAGACCTCTGCCGCTGGCAGTGACCAGAAATGCCGTTATCCCATCCCTGCGCGGCTTAAAAACCCAGTCCTTTGACTTGAAATCCGTCCGCACCAGGTTAAACTCATCATAATAGTAGAACCATAGATTTTCCTGATCGTCCAGATTCATGGCATAACAGTCACAGATGGAGTAAGCCCTGTTTTTCCAGACCGCGTTTCCATCCCGGTCCCAGACGATCAGGCCGCAGCTTCCCACCGGCTGGTCCCAGCCAAAATTGCCGAATACGCCCTCGTCAAAATAGCTGGTGACAATCCGGCCGTCCCGGGTGACGGCGCAGGACTCAATGCCGTCGCCCAGGCACATTTTATGAAGCTTACGGCCGTACCGGTCCACAATCACGGCGTTTTGGTCCGCACTCCCGTCCCGGTAGCGTCTGGCCCTTGCTCCCAGCAGCAGAATGTCCTCCCCAACCGGCTGTATAAAATGGTAATTCATCTCGTGCATGCCGAAGTCATATTGTTCCCAGCCCAGAATCGTCCCATCCTGCCAGTCCGCCGCAATCCCCAGCCCCCGGTATTCCGTATCCGCCCGGGTGTCCACAAACATCCCGTTGATCCGCTCCGGCACACAGGCGGAAAAGAGCAGGTAAATCATACCGTCCGCCCCCACCGAGCAGTCCGCCATGGTCCAGGCCTCCATACCCAGTTCCCGCTGTAATGCCGCCACATCCAGAAATTCCGTCATCACAATTTCCATGCCAAATATCCCGCCTCCCCGCTCATTCCCGGTTAATCCCCAGATTTTTAAAGGCAATCACCAGGTTGGAGCGCATCACCTTGTCCCCCTTGTACTTATCCCACATCCACTCGTAGGTCTCAAGCAGTTCCATGCAGGGCGTCTTTGCCACGGCCTGGAGGGCGGTGTGAGCCAGCCAGTAGGAGTCCCCCCGCATCAGCGCCTTAAACAGCGGCAGAAAATCCATCCGGTCAGGGCAGCAGCCCATCACATAGACCGCTGTTTTCCGGCTCTCCTCATCATTTTTTGGATCAGCCGCAAAATCAGCCAAATCCTTTGCCCTGCGGCAACTACAGTCATTGAGGAAAAACAACAGCCGGCTTTTTTCCCTCACCTCCGGCCTTCCCAGAAGTCCGGCCATCTGAGAATAATACCGGTCCTTATTCTCGTCCGGCATCCGCCTGGCACAGTCCACCGCCCCGGCGGGATTTCTCCCGCCCAAAAGCTCCTCGAACACCTGAAAGCCCCTGGCAGGATCGAACCGGAAGAGCAGCTCCGTCCGCAGCCCGTCAAGCTCCGGGTCACGCAGTCCGGCGAGAAATTCCACCGTTCCCGGCTCCACCCGGTTAAAGCGGAAAAATCCCATCAGAATCTGCCGCCGCTCCTCGGACGTTTCCACGGCCGGATACAGCGCGGCCAGCTCCTCTTCGGATTTCAGACTGCGGTAGCCGTAGGAGGTGACGCTGTTGCCCGCGATGATTTCCTGGAAATAGCTCTCATACCAGTCCAGAAAAGACATTCCGGTCAAAAACGGACCGTACTCCGGCTCCAGATTCCAGTCAATGTAAACGATCTTGCCCTGCTCGCTGCCTTTCCACATCAGGAGATTGTCGTAGGTGCATCCCTGGGTTCCGATCACCAGCAGACCGGCGCAGACCTCTTTCATCACCTTGTCGTAGGCCGTATCGTCCTCCGCCCGCTCCATCGCCGCGGCCCAGTCCTCCCTGGTCATCCGCCGGTCAATAAATGCCGGAAGCCCCTGCATATCCTCCTTGTCATACACTTCCAGATACTCCGTATACGCGGCCATCTTTTCCAGCGGATACAACCCATAGTAAGGCCCTGCCCCGCCGTTTCCGACCTGGGTTATAAAAAATACATACTCCGGGGGCAGCTTGACGTTATACCGCGCTTCAAACCGCTCAACCTCCTCCCGGGAAACCACCGGATTCAAACGGTACTGATGTTTCTGCGCCCCAAACACCCTGCGCATGGGGTCCGCCTTTCCCGCCCGCTCTACCACCTCCCGCAGATGGGCGGCGTGGTCAGAAGACATCCGGAGCATACCTCCGTCCGCCTCCATTTCCTCCTCCGGCCCAAAGGTCTTCACCACCTCGATCCGCCCCAGGATGTGCCGGTTGAACTCCTCCAGCTCCCCGGCCGGAATCCAGAATTCTTCATGCCAGGAAGCCCCCACAATGTGGGACTCAAACCGGGAAATGTACCGGTCCTCCACCTCAAACCGGGTCACGTAACCACGATAGCCGGACCTGGCGTCCCGGGTATTCCAGCGTCCGGCGATCTCCTCCGCATACCGCTGATTCAACACCGGATAAAAAATCGGCTGTTCCGGCAAACGCGGCGGAAACGCCCTGTATCCGCTCTGCTCAATCAGTTCCAATTCCCGCTTGCCCACGGGTCTGTACAATATCATTCCGCCCGCCTCCTCTCTTCCCCTTATTCTACACCATTTCCCCGCCCCACGCCATGTAAATCCCTCAAAAACCCCATTTATTTCCTCTTGATATCCCGGCCTCCTCCCTTTGCCACCCGCATTTGATTGTTATTTTTTTATCAATTCATTTGCCTTTTGTAAAATTTATGCTATACTACTGTACAATAACCGCGCGGACCTCCAAAATTTTACTGCCAGGGGCAGGCTGCCCGCGCCATAGGAGGAAACAACATGGAGCAAAGGAATTTAACCCTACTGACCGACCTGTATGAGCTGACCATGATGCAGGGGTATTTTAAAGAAAAAGACGCCAACGAGACGGTGATCTTTGATATGTTTTACCGCACCAATCCCCACGGCAACGGCTTCGCTATCTGCGCCGGGCTGGAACAGGTGATCGAGTACATTGAGAACCTGCATTTTACCGACGACGAGGTCGAATATCTGCGCAGCCTGAACATGTTTGAGGAAGACTTTCTGGACTATCTCCATGAGTTCCGCTTTACCGGCGATATCTACGCGATCCCCGAGGGCACCGTCGTATTCCCCAGGGAACCCCTGGTGAAGGTCATCGCCCCCATCATGCAGGCCCAGCTGGTGGAGACGGCCCTGCTCAACATCATCAACCATCAGAGCCTGATCGCCACCAAGACCGAGCGCATCGTCTACGCGGCCAAGGGCGACGGCGTCATGGAGTTCGGCCTGCGCCGGGCCCAGGGACCTGACGCGGGAATCTACGGCGCCAGAGCCGCCATGATCGCCGGCTGTATCGGCACCTCCAACGTGCTCACCGGCAAAATGTTCGACGTACCGGTGAAGGGCACCCACGCCCACAGCTGGATCATGAGCTTCCCGGACGAGCTGACCGCCTTCCGCACCTACGCCAAGCTGTACCCCACCGCCTGCATCCTGCTGGTGGACACCTACGACACCTTAAACTCCGGCGTGCCCAACGCCATCAAGGTATTTAAGGAGATGCGCGAGGCCGGAATTCCCCTGACCTTCTACGGAATCCGCCTGGACAGCGGCGACCTGGCCTACCTGTCCAAAAAAGCGAAAAAGATGCTGGACGAGGCCGGTTTCTCCGACGCGGTGATCTCCGCCTCCAACGACCTGGACGAGGAGCTGATCAACAGCCTGAAAATGCAGGGCGCGACCATCAATTCCTGGGGCGTCGGCACCAACCTGATCACCTCCAAGGACTGCCCCTCCTTCGGCGGCGTGTACAAGCTTGCGGCCGTCTACGACAAGGCCAGCGGCCAGTTCATTCCCAAGATCAAGCTGTCCGAGAACGCGGAAAAAATCACCAACCCGGGCAACAAAACCATCCAGCGGATCTACGACAAAAACACGGGCAAAATCATCGCCGATCTGATCTGCCTGGTGGGCGAACAGTACGATTCCAGCAACTCCTTACTCCTGTTCGACCCCATCGAGACCTGGAAGAAAACAAAACTGGCCCCCGGGTCCTACACTCTGCGGGAACTGATGGTTCCGGTTTTCCTGGAAGGGAAATGCGTATACCGCTCCCCTAAGGTCATGGACATCCAGGCTTATTGCAAAAAAGAACTGGACACCCTGTGGGACGAGTCCAAGCGTCTGATCAACCCCCACACCGTGCATGTGGACCTCTCCAACGAGCTGTGGCACATGAAAAACCAGCTGCTGGATTCCTATCACGTATCCAAATAGGGTGCCTTAAAAGTAGCGTAGAAAATTGATAAAAATGGATCAGCACGGCAGAAGAGAGCCGCAGAGTCATCAAAACAGATGATTTTGCGGCTCCCTTCTTTCAGGGCTGAATTTCGATTAAATATCTTTTTAATAAGCGGGTCAATTCCGCAACGTCAATCGGCTTTGCGATATGGGCATTCATACCGCATGCAAAACAATGTTGTATATCGTCAGAAAAAGTATCTGCACTCATGGCTATAATTGGAACGGATAGGGCATCCGGATGATTCAGTCCCCGAATCGCTTCTGTCGCCTCATACCCTCCCATATGCGGCATTCGTATGTCCATGAGAATCGCATCGTAATAACCCTTTGGGGATTTTTGGAACTTATCCAGACACATTTGGCCGTCCTCTGCCCAATCCATCTCCACCCCCAGATCGGACAACAATTCTTTTGCGACCTCCCAGTTAAGCTCATTATCCTCCGCAAGCAGGATACGGCGCCCGGATAAATCAATCGTTTGGTTCAATGTCCGGTCATGCTCCGTTTCAACGTCCATATACTGACGCAAAGCGTGATACAGCGTGGATTTAAAAAGCGGTTTGGAAATAAAACCACTAATCCCCGCCTCCCGGGCCTCCGCTTCAAATTCACTCCAGTCATATGCGGAAATCAACAAAATCGGTACGTCATCTCCCAGATTGCGCCGTATTTCCTTTGCTGTCTGAATCCCGTTCATGCCCGGTAATTTCCAATCCAATAGGATGATTTGATAATCCGTTCTCTTTTTGTGGTGTCGGTTTACCAGTTCTATTGCCGTTTCTCCGCTTGATGTCCATTCAGCTTTTATCCCGATGGATTTTAGTGCGTCCACGGCTGTCCTGCATAATAGTTCGTCATCATCGACCACCAGCATATTCCAGGAAGGAAGAACCAGGTCCATTTCCATTGCAGCCGCTTTTTCAAAATCAAACATGAGAAAAAACTCGGTGCCTTTATCCGGCTCACTTTGCATATCAATGGTTCCCTCCATTGCGTCCACAATGTACTTTGTAATCGCCATTCCCAAACCGGCGCCCTCGGTTTTGTGTATTCTGGCCCCATCCGCACGGCTGTAGGATTCATATATTTTTTTCAGAAAATCCGGCGACATGCCGATTCCATTATCTTTGACCTTGATATAAATCCGGACATGATTTTCCCCTTTCGGAGATTGATCTTCCGAGAGGGATAATTGGATCGAACCGCCCTCCGGCGTATACTTCGTTGCATTCGATAAGAGATTCAGCAAAATCTGGTTCAAGCGCACACCGTCGCACCACACGTTTTCTGTTAAGATATTTTCAACATGTATGTCAAAGTTTTGCTTTTTTGTCTGAACCTGCGGCTGCATAATGCTGACAATTCCTTCAATAACCTCTTTTAATGAAATCTGTTCGATTGTTAATGTTAATTTACCACTTTCAATCTTAGACAAATCCAGAACATCGTTGATCAGCCCTAACAGGTGTTTACTTGACAATGTGATTTTTCTAAGGCAATTCTGTACCTGCTTCCGGTCGTCTATGTGGGCTGTGGCAATGGCGGTCATGCCTACGATCGCATTCATAGGCGTGCGGATATCATGGCTCATATTTGCTAAAAATTCGCTTTTCGCCTTGTTCGCTTCAAGAGCCGTCTGCCGGGCTTTCTCCAATTCATGCAGCTGAGAGCGGGTTATGGAGAAATACCGGAGAAAAATCAATGTCAGAATGATTAAAACAGAAGCACAGGACAGCAATGTCATGAGCACACGCTGGCTGCTCAGATTATTTATGATACCGTCCAATCTGCTATAAGGCATCACCGATACTAAATACCACTCCGAATAAGGTAATGATATCCCATAAATTTGCCGTTCTTCACCATTTACTTCAACTGTTGTAGCGTATTCTTCATGATTTTTTAGAGCAATGCCGAATTTTTCAACCGGGTTTTCCCCAGATTCTTCCTTTGTTGTCAAATTAAGCTGCTTTTGTAATTGTTCAAAGAAATACCATAACTCAGTGTTGGCGTTTTGTATTACAAAGCTGCCATTTGGCCGGATAATATGATAATACATCAACTGCTCTTCGTCCTCTAACGAAAGGAAATCGGTAATATATTCCAGGGGGACGGCGGCTATGAGGCCAGTGCTCCTGTTGCCATTATCCATCGGATAAGCGGCGTAAGCGCCGAACAATACCACTTCATTTCCGGCAGAATCAACGCCCACCGCCACTCTTTGTTCCCCTTGCAATAATGCCTCTACAAAGGGTTCCGGGTTAAGCGGCTGTATTGATTGTCCATAAAGTGTCTGAAAATCTCCCCCGGCAGAGCAAAGCGCTAAATAGTCAAAATCCCTGACCTGCGCCCTGTAAATAAGTTCCTCATATAGCTTCCCTTTATCGCCATCTTCCGATGAGACGACGGAAACAATGCCTCTGACTTGATCAAAACGCAATTTTATAACCGTTTCAAAGTGCCTGGACATTTGCTCATTCATTCCGGACATGTAGATTTCCCCAATTTCGTAAACGGCCTTTTTACTCTTTCGGCCCATATAGATTCCGAGCAGGCTGAACATAATAATACTGAAGATCAAAAGCCCAATGAAACTGCATATCAAAAAACGCGTTGTGGGATTCTTCTGTTTACTGTTTCCCATTGATGTCAATCCTCCCTGAAACTCTTTCCTAACAATTTTACAGTTTCATTATAAAGGTTCTCTCCACCTACCGGCAACACCAATATTGGTAAGGTGTGCAAATAGGTATAGCCCTTTCATACTGACAAAATTGGTCCGGCATGATATAATCCATTCAGACAGGAGGCGCGTGATGAAACCGCAGGAAACAAAGTTTACATTTGTATATAACGAAATTAAGCAGTCCATTCTGGAGGGCCAGATACTTCCCGGAAATGCCCTGCCATCTTCAAGGATGTACTGCGATCAATTTCATGTGAGCAGATATACGATCAACCGTGTCTTTGACGCATTGCGCGAGGAAGGACTGATCGATATTCAGCCCCGCCTTGCACCGGTCGTTGTCTCAACAAAGGATACATGCGATTCAACAAATACTGTTTTCGAGATTTTAAAACAAAAGGATGGGATTTTACAGGTCTATCAGACTTTTGCCCTGATACTGCCTCCACTTCTGGTTTTTGCTTTGCGGGGCGTTGATGTGGAGCTCATGCCCCACTATAAACAGGCTATGAAAGTATTGCGTTCGGGGCATACACCCGGCGGATGGCGTCCTCCTTCCAAATTAGGATATGATCTGTTAAGAATCGGTGGTAATCCCCTGTTGAGCGAACTTTATTCTACATTTGGCCTTTATAATAAGCTCACATTCTTTGCAGAAGATTGCCCTTATTTCTTTGAGCACGTTTCACAGGGGTCTGCAGCTGCAACCAATACCATAATCGATCTATTAAAGGGCGATGACCCGCTCACAATGTACCATCAGTTATCAAACATGTATCAAAAGCTTGCAGATTCCATCGAAGATACCTTAAATTATCTGTCGGATACCACGCCCAAATGTCCTGAACAAACTGGATTGAAGTTTTCATGGAATCCCATGCGCGGCCGGGATTACCATTACTCAAAAATTATTGACGATATGAATCTAAAAATTGGCCTTGGGGAATATTCCGTCGGAATGTTTCTTCCGCATGAAAAGCAGCTGGCCAGTCAATATGACGTCTCTTTATCGACGGTCAGAAAGGCTTTGGCAGAACTCGAACAGAGAGGTTTTGTAAAGAAATTAAATGGGAAAGGCACGATCGTTATAGAGCCGGATCACACGAAACTTCATCAGCTGGCTCTTAATTCCGGATATGTGGAAAAGGCATTGCGTTACATTCATGCCCTACAGTTAATGGTACTGATCATCCGTCCGGCGGCTTTCGCAGCCGCTCCACATTTTACAAGAGCAGAACTGGATGGGTTAGCAGATCGTTTTACTTCTTCCGACTCTATTTACCTGGCGGATATTTTTGAAGCCATCCTGAGACATACCACGTTGGAACCATTTTATATTATATTATCCGAAACCGGCCGTCTGCTCGAATGGGGGCATCATTTTGCTTATTATCCATCCAGGAGACATACGCTTTTCCGTCTCAACAAACAAGTTATTCTGGCGCTTCAGCAACTAATTGAAGGGGATGCAGGTTCCTTTGCAGATGGCATAGCGGATTGTTACCGTTACTATTTAGTGCGTATGAGGAAGCATATATTAGAAAAATATAAGTTTTATAATGCAGCTCATATTCGGATTCCGGAGAAATATTAGTCGGCAAGCTGTCCTCATACGCCGCTTCTTTCAGGGTAGGGTGGTCTTATTTCCGCTCCGCCCGGCGCCTATGAGGCAAAAATCTTCCTTCCAAATTCATATGCCTCATGCAAATGACGGGTCTTGTCAATCTGAGGCCCATCATTTGTATCGCCGCAGCCTCCGGCAAGCAGCATTCCCCGGTCATGGAATCCAATATAATTGACAATCGCATATTGGTAATAGGAGGTCACCTGTTCAAAGGTCCAGAAAAAATTGTCGGCCGCCGTAACCAGCAGCGCGGAATCTTTGACCGGATACCGTTCATAGCGGCCCAGGGGCGGGTCCGTGTCTTTTTCCGCAATACAATAAAACCGCTCAATTAATGCCTTGATCCGCGAGGACAAAGTCCAGAAATACAAGGGCGACGCGAATACGATCAGGTCCGCCGCTTTTATTTTCGGCGCCAGCTCATTGAAATCGTCTTTTTGGATACAAGGCTTCCCGTACCGGCAGGCATTACATCCCAGGCAGCCTTTTACCTCCTTTTTTAACAGAGATACCACCTCCACTTGATGGCCGGCTTCCTCCGCTCCGCGCTTAAAAGCGGCAACCAGCTGAGCCGTGTTTCCCTTGGGGCGTCCGCCGCCCTGTATGATCAGAATCTGTTTCATATCCGTTTCCTCCCGTTTTTGATTTGATGCAGCGCCCGCCTTCTCCCTCCCGGCAGCAACTCACAATTTGCAGCAGCCCTGATTTTATGCTATGATGAACATATTCTCAGGAAAGGCGGCGGCGTTCCATGCTGATTCCACGTTATTATTTTGCTGACGACTACACAGACTTTTATGAATATTTCCTCTCCCACCCCCATGTCCGCAAGCGTTTTCGCAAACACGAATACCTTTGGGCGCCCGGCGAGCCGCTGACCCATGTATACTACATTATTTCCGGTATTGCCCTTACTTCCCTGGAACATGAAGACGGTTTCCGCAAAATCTCGTCCATGCACAGCAAAGGCACCTTATTTCCCGGCTGCCACCAGGTAGAATTTAAGATTGAGCAGTCCATCGTCACCACCGCCTTATCGGATATGGAAGTTCTCTCCTTTACCAAGGCGGAGATGCTCCACATGTTTTACGACAACCGGGAACTCAGCGTCCGTATGCTGAACTGGTACGCAGCCTACATCAATCTTCTGCTGTACGAGAGCGCGCATCAGGAATACAACAGCACCTTCATCAAGCTGTGTAATCTGCTGTACCTTTTTTCCCAGAACGGCCCCGAGGGGAGCGGCCCTGACATTTACCTGACCCAGGAAAATATCGCAGAAATCCTCACCACCACGAGAGTCCATATCGCAAGAAGCCTTGCGCGCCTGCGCGATGAAAACATCATTATCCCCCACCGAAAGTGGATTGAGCTCTGCGATCCCGACCGGCTGGCGTCCTACTGTTCGCGGGAAACCCTGAAACCCTGAGCGTCTGGATTTCTCAGTTAGAAGTATACTCCAAAAAACGATTTTTTTCTGTATCAGATGTTACAGTTTTCCATGATCTTTTCGCAAAAGACAGACAAGCACCGCAAAAGCCGGAACTGATTACTCAGCCCCGGCTTTCGCCATATCCCTATGCTGTTTAAAATACTCAGCCGCCGTCTCCTTATCCCTGCCGATCTGCTCCTTCAGCTCCCCCAGGGAGGCGAAGGTCCGCTCCGGGCGGATAAAGGCCAGCAGCTGCACCTCGATCACATGGCCGTAAATGTTCTGCTCCAGGTCGAATATGAAGGTCTCCACCCCCACCGGATTCTCCCCGTCGATGGTGGGCTTGCGCCCGATATTGGTGACCCCGCGGTAATACCTGCGGTCCACCAGCACCCGGGACACGTAGACCCCGAACCGCGGCAGCAGCTTGATCTCCGGCGGTATCAGGTTGGCGGTGGGAAATCCCAGAACGCTGCCTCCCATGTGGCGGCCGTGAACCACGGTCCCGTGGATGGCGTAGGGTTCCCCCAAAAGCGCGTTGGCCTTCTCCACATTTCCCTTTTCCAGCTCCTCCCTTATGTAGGTGCTGCTGATGTCCCGCCGGTCGTCCCTCTCCTTCTCGATCACGTAGAGCTGGTAGCCGTACTTGCCCGACAACTCCGTCAGCACCTGGGCGTTGCCGGAACGGCGGTAGCCGAAGCCGCAGTCCGTGCCCACCACAATGGCCCTGGCGTTCATGCGGTTTACCAGGACCTCCCGGACAAATTCCTCCGGCTGCATGTGTTTCGTCTCCTCTGTAAACGGATACTCCACCAGCCAGTCGATGCCCGTCTTTTTCAGATTGTTGCGGCGCTCCAGGTTGGTGGTCAGCACAGGCTGGCGCTGTCCGGTCACCATGACGGCCGGCGTCACGCTGAAGGTGAACACCGCGGTCTCATACCCAAATCCCGCCTTGATCTCCATCATCTTGCGCATCAGCTTCTGATGCCCCCTGTGCCTTCCGTCAAATTTACCCAGCGTCACCACGGTGGGGACATCAATGTGAAATTCTGTGGTATCCGCAATATACTTCATCCCTTATCTCCCTCAGCTTCCTTCTGTATCAGGGTCCGGCGCAGACATTAAGACAGGAACATCTTCTGGGGTTTGAACCAGCGCTTGTCCGTCCGGTACTCGTATATTCCGATAAAGCGCTGCCCGCTGTCGTACAGGCGGCAGGCCTGTCCTTCCTCCGGCTTCACACTCTCCTGCACCTGGTTTTTAAACAGCGGGTTGCCGTTTCGGGCCAGGTTGTCCGCCTCCGGTTTGGCGTGGATGGCCGGATAGTCCGCCAGCACCTCTTCCACTCCCAGAATATGGGGCTCAATCTGCCCGGCCCTGGCCAAAGCCTCGATCTCGTCCAGCTTCAGGCTGTCCTCCAGCAAAAAGCTTCCCACCCTGGTTCTGGTCAGCTGTTCCATGCAGCCCCCGCAGCCCAGCGCCCTGCCGATATCATAGCAGAGCGTGCGGATGTAGGTGCCCTTGGAGCAGGTGACCGACATCACCACCCGCGGAAGCTCGATGGATTCCACCTGAAGTTCGTAGATCGTGACCGGGCGCGCCTTGCGCTCCACTTCCTTTCCGGCTCTGGCCAGCTCGTAGAGCTTTTTGCCGTCCACCTTCAGGGCGGAGTACATGGGGGGGATCTGGTCATAATCGCCCAGAAAACCCATGACGGCCTCCCGGACCCGCTCTTCGTCCAGGGCCAGCGCCCCGGCCTCGTCCACAAACACCGTCTCCCCCGTGGTGTCCTGGGTGTCGGTATCCCGTCCCAGAAGCAGCACGGCCCGGTAGGTCTTGGTCCGGTCCGTCAGCATGTCGCAGAGCTTTGTGGCCGTCCCCAGGCATACCGGAAGCACGCCCTGGGCGGCCGGGTCCAGAGTCCCCGTGTGCCCGATCTTTTTCTGTTTTAAAATGCCGCGGAGCCGGGCCACAACGTCGTGGGACGTGTAACCCGGTTCCTTGTATACGTTTATCAATCCGTTTATCATGGCCTGCTCTCCTACTGCTGGTCAGCCTCAGTATCCGGCGACAGCTGCCTGGAAATATGTATGGCCAGGTTGTTGATCACGTCGTGAATACTGCCGCTCATGGTGCAGCCGGCCGCATGTACATGGCCGCCGCCGCCGAAAAATGTGGCGATCCGGCTCACGTCCACCCTGTCCTGGGAGCGCATGCTCACCTTGTACTCCTGAGCGCCCGACTCATACAGGAACAGCGCGCACTCCACGCCCTCGGTCAGCCTCAGCTGGTCGATGATTCCGTCCAGGTCCTTGCTGTCCACGCCGTAGAATTCCATGTCTTTTTTGCGGACCGCGCTGAAAATGCACTTGCCGTCCATAAAGGTCACGCTCTCCAACAGAGCTCTTCCCAGAATCTGGTTCTGCACGTAGGTCTTGCGGTAAAAGCTGTTGTCGATGATAGCGCCGAAATCGATGCCCTTCTCCATCAGCTTGCCCGCGATCTCCATGGTCTTAGCCGAGGTGCAGGAATACTTGAACACTCCGGTGTCGTGGATCAGCCCGGTGTACAGGCACTCGGCCACCGTCCGGTCGATGTACGCCTCGTCCAGCTGGCCGTAGAGCACCTCACAGGTGGAGCTGGCGTCCGCCACCACCAGATTGGCGGAAGCGTAGCGGGTATTGGTCACATGGTGGTCCAGACAGATGCTGTCCCTGGCCCGCTCAAAATAGCAGGAAAATTTTCCCAAACGTCCCATATCCCCGCTGTCCAGGCAAACGCACAGGTCATAGACCCTGTCGTCCGGTTCATGGCGGATCTCGTCGAAGCCTTTGAGGTATGCAAACTTCTCCGCCGCCTCCTCCAGGTAAACCCGGGCGTGAATCCCCGGATATTTATTACCCAGATAATTGTACAGGCCCAGGGTCGATCCCAGACAGTCCCCGTCGGGGCGGATATGACCCAGGATCGCGACGCTCTTCACGCCGTCCAGCATAGATTCCAGTATACGGCTCATAGGCTTTCCTCCTTGCGATAAGCACCGGACGCCTGTGTGTTCAGGCGCTTTGGTGCGGTTAATGTCACTTTGTCCGGAAATGTTGCGGCCGCGGAATCAGTCCAACGGCTCGTCGGACTCCGGCTCGTGAGACTCCGGCTCCCCGGCGTGCAGGTCCTTTGTCACCTCGTCGATCAGGTGGGACATATTCACGCCGTACTCGATGGACTGGTCCAGAATGAACTTGATCTGGGGGGTGTTGCGCAGGTTGACCCGTCTGGCCAGCTCCCTGCGCACATACCCCTCGGCGCTCTTTAATCCCTCGATGGTCGCCTTGCCCGCGTCCTCATTTCCCAGAACGCTGATATATGCCTTGCAATACTTGAGATCAGGGGTTACCTCAACGGCAATCACGCTGGTCATGGGGTGAATCCTCGGATCCTTGATTCCGCCCCGGATGATCTCGCTTAACTCCCGCTGTACCTCCATGTTGATTCTCGTATTTTTAATGCTGTTCTTGCGCATAATTTCCCTCTCTTTTCTTCCCGGAGGGCAATCTGTCAGGCGCTACTATCTCGGTACCTCTACCATAGTGTAAGCCTCGATCTCGTCGTCCTCCTGGAGATCGTTAAACTTCTCAAATACCAGACCGCACTCGTAGTTTGCCGCCACTTCCTTCACATCGTCCTTGAAACGCTTTAAGGAAGCCAGCGCTCCGTCGAAGAGCAGCTCGCCCTGACGGGTCACGCGGCACTTGCAGCCGCGGGTAAACTTGCCGTCCAGCACATAGGAACCCGCGATGGTTCCCACGCCGGAAGCCTTGAAGGTCTGGCGCACCACCGCATGGCCGATCACCTGCTCCTCGAATACCGGATCCAGCATGCCCTTCATGGCAGCCTCCACGTCCTCGATGGCCTGGTAAATGACCTTGTACAGGCGTACATCCACTTTCTCGCGCTCCGCCACGGATTTGGCCATGGCATCCGGACGGATGTTGAAGCCGATGATAATGGCGTTGGAAGCGCTGGCCAGGGATACGTCGGACTCGTTGATCGCGCCCACGCCGCCGTGGATCACCTTCACCATAACCTCCTCGTTGGAGAGTTTGGTCAGGCTCTGCTTCACAGCCTCCACGGAACCCTGTACGTCCGCTTTGATGATGATGGGCAGCTCCTTGATGTTGCCGGCCTTGATCTGGCTGAACAGATCGTCCAGGGACAGCTTCGCCTTGGTGTCCTCGATCAATTTGTTCTTACCCTCGGAGATGAAGGTCTCGGCAAAGCTTCTGGCCTCCTTCTCGTTCTCCGTAGCCACGAACACCTCACCGGCGTTGGGCACGTCGTTAAGGCCCAGAATCTCCACAGGCGTGGAAGGTCCTGCCTCCTTCACCCGGCGGCCCCGGTCGTCCATCATAGCGCGGATCTTGCCGTAGCAGGCGCCAGCCGCGATGGTGTCGCCCACATGCAGGGTGCCCTTCTGCACCAGCACGGTGGCAACCGGACCCTTGCCCTTATCCAGCTCGGCCTCGATCACCAGGCCGCGGCCCTTGCGGTTGGGGTTCGCTTTCAGCTCCATCACATCCGCGGTCAGCAGCACCATCTCAAGCAGATCGGTGATACCTTCCTTAGTATGTGCAGAAACCGGTACAAATATCGTGCTGCCGCCCCAATCCTCGGAAATCAGTTCGTATTCGGACAGCTCCTGTTTTACTTTATCCACATTGGCGCTGGGCTTATCGATCTTGTTAATGGCAACAATGATCTCAACTCCGGCCGCCTTGGCGTGGTTGATAGCCTCCACGGTCTGGGGCATCACGCCGTCGTCCGCCGCAACCACCAGGATCGCGATATCCGTGGACTGGGCGCCGCGCATACGCATTGCGGTAAATGCCTCATGTCCGGGCGTATCCAAAAATGTGATCTTGCGGTCGTTGATCTCGATCACGGAAGCGCCGATGTGCTGGGTGATTCCGCCCGCCTCCCTGGAGGTCACGTTGGTCTCGCGGATAGCGTCGAGCAGGGATGTTTTACCGTGGTCTACGTGGCCCATTACGCACACAACCGGCGGTCTGGGACTCATGTCCTCAGTGCTCTCATCATCCTCTTTCAGCAGTTCGGCAATCACATCAACCTTTACTTCCTTCTCACACAGGACGTCGAACTCCATGGCGATCTCCTCAGCCTTGTCGTAGTCGATTTCCTGGTTTAAGGTCACAATCTGTCCCTTTAAGAACAGCTTCTTCACAATCACGGAGGGCTGCAGCCTCATCTTGTCGGCCAGCTCGCGGATGGTCAGGGTCTCCGGAAGGGTGATGGTCTTAACCTCCTCAACCTTGGCGTCCTCCTTCTTAGGCGTGGGCATGATGAATGCGCCCTTGCCGGTCTTAACCGGCTTCTTTACGTCATCGCGGTCGCGCTTGTCGTAGCGGTCATTCCGATGCGCGTTCTTATTCTGGCGTCCGCTGGTGGGCTTTGCCTGGATCGGCGTGTCGAAGGACGACTTGCCGGCTCCGGGTCTGCGGGTATTGTCTCTGCCCTGCCCTCTGGTATTGCCGGTGGTATCGCGGTCTTTGTCCATACCGCCCTGATAGCCGCCTCCACCGAAGCGGTTGCCCTGGTAGCCGCCGCCCTGAGGACGGTTGCCCTGATAACCTCCGCCCTGGGGACGGTTCCCCTGATAGCCTGTGCCCTGAGGACGGTTGCCCTGATAGCCTGTGCCCTGGGGACGGTTGCCCTGATAGCCTCCGCCCTGGGGACGGTTGCCCTGATAACCTGTGCCCTGGGGACGGTTGCCCTGATAGCCTGTGCCCTGGGGACGGTTGCCCTGATAGCCGCCCTGGCCGCGGTTGCCCTGGTAGCCCTCGCCCTGAGGACGATTGCCCTGGTAACCTGTGCCCTGGGGACGGTTGCCCTGATAACCCTCGCGGTTGCCCTGGTAGCCTCCGCCCTGGGGACGGTTGCCCTGGTAACCTCCCTCGCGGTTGCCCTGGTAGCCTCCGCCCTGAGGACGGTTGCCCTGATAGCCTCCCTGGCGGTTGCCGTCGCGGCTGCCCTGGTAGCCTCCCTGGCGGTTGCCGTCACGGTTGCCCTGGTAGCCTCCCTGGCGGTTGCCGTCACGATTGCCCTGGTAACCCTCCTGGCGGTTGCCCTGGTAGCCTTCCTGGCGGGGTCTCATCTCCTGCTGGGGCTGCTGAGGCTGGGCCGCGGGCGCCGCCTCGGTCTGAGAACGCGCGGGTGCCGGAGCGGGCGCCGCCTGCTGGGGCTGCACGCTCTGAGCCTGCACTGCCGGGGTCTCGGGTTTCACCGTCTCAGCCTTGGGAGCCGGCTCAGCCGCCTGGGGACGGGCCGGTGCCGCAGCCGGAGCCGCCTGCTGAGGACGCGCGGGCGCCTTCGGCGCCGGGCGCTTGATCTGCTGCTGGGCGTTCTGCGGTCTGAATACAGCGGTCAGTTTCTTCTTGGCCGGCTGTCCCGCGGGCTTCTCAGCCCCCTCGGGCGCTTTTGCAGCCGGAGCCGCCTTGGCCTCCTGGACGGGAGGAGCCGCCTTCTCCTGATGAGCCGGAGCCGCCTCTTTCCTGGGCGAGAGCGCTCTGCGAACCGCGTTCTCCTGCTCGGGCGTCACCTTCGACACCGCGTACATGCTGGACGACGGGTCCGACTGTTTAATCAATTCCAATATTTGTTTACTGGTTTTTCCCAGCTCATTTGCCAATTCATTTACTCTCATTCACACTACCTCCATTTACATTCATTAGTCCTGCCATTGACTTTGCAAACCCGGCATCCTCCACGGATACGGAAGCCCGAAACTCCTTCCCCATGGCATGCCCCAGCTCATCCTTCGTGCCAAACAGATAAATCGGAACCTTATAGTAAGCACACATGTTGGTAAACATCTTCTTTGTATTGTCCGATGCTTCCTCTGATACGATCACCAGATGGGATCTTCCGCTCTTCACTGACTTTTCTGTGGAAAATTCTCCGCTTACCACCTTTCTGGCCCTGGTGGCCAGCCCAATCATGTTTAACAACTTTTTCTTATCGACCAAGCGCTTCCATCTCCTTTTCCAGAGCGTCGTACACCTCTTTTGGAATCGCCATCTTGAAGGAGCGCTCCAGGCCCTTGCTCTTTACGGCCTTTTTCATGCACTCCATGGACGGACAGAGATAAGCGCCGCGGCCGTTCTTTCTCCCGGTGGCGTCCAATAAAATCTCCTCGTCGGCGGTCTTGATCACTCTGATCATTTCTTTTTTGCTCTTCATCTCACCACAGCCAATACACTGTCTGAGCGGAACTTTTTTCATGCTCACCTACATCACTCCTAACCTATCTGGTACCACTACTGCTGGTCTGCGTCCTCCTGGCCGGCTTCACTGTCATAATCCTGGTAGTCATCCTGAATTTCTTCCTCATATGTGTCTTCCGGGGCGTCTCCGTACTGCAGTCCCATCTGCTCGAACAGCCCCATCTCGCGCGCCTGGGTCTCGCTCTTGATGTCGATCTTAAAGCCCGTGAGCCTTGCCGCCAGCCTTGCGTTCTGGCCTTCCTTGCCGATAGCCAGGGACAGCTGGTAATCCGGCACGATCACCTGAGCCTCGCGCTCCTCCTCGTCGGCCACCACGCAGATCACCTTGGCCGGGCTCAAAGCGTTCTCGATCAGGTATGCGGGATTCTCATCCCAGTTGATGATGTCGATCTTCTCGCCGCGCAGCTCATTCACAATGGAATTGACCCTGGAGCCGTTTAAGCCCACGCATGCGCCCACCGGATCCACGTTGGGATCGTTGGACATCACGGCGATCTTGCTTCTGGACCCCGCCTCCCTGGCGATGGCCTTGATCTCCACCGTGCCGTCCCGCACCTCGGCCACCTCGGACTCGAACAGGCGCTTCACCAGATCCGGATGGGTTCTGGAGACGGAAATGCGCGGTCCCTTGGGCGTATCCTTTACCTCAAGAATATATACCTTGACGCGCTCGGTAGGCCGGAAGGTTTCTCCCTTGACCTGCTCGCTCTCGTTTAAGATGGCGTCCACACGTCCCAGGTTGATGCTGACGTTCTTGCCCAGCATGCGCTGCACGATTCCCGTCATCACGTCCTTTTCCTTCATATAATATTCCTTGTAAAGCGAAGTGCGCTCTTCCTCGCGGATCTTCTGCAGGATCACGTTCTTGGCATTCTGAGTGGCAATGCGCCCGAATTTCTTGGAATCCAGCGGAATCTGCACCGTATCCCCCACCTCGTACTTGGGGTTCATCATCTTGGCGTCCACCAGGCTGATCTGCAGCTGATCGTCCTCCGGAGTCTCCACCACTTCCTTTTCCATATACACGGCGAAATCGCAGGTATCCGGATTGATATTCACCCGGACGTTATCCGCTTTTCCGAAGTGGTTCTTACAGGCAGTGAGCAGGGAGTTTTCAATGGCCTCCAGCAGGGTTTCCTTGCTGATGTTCTTTTCCTTCTCCAGCACTTCCATTGCCTCTAACAGTTCCTTATTCATGTTTATCCTCCTATCCATGTGTCCTACATGTGAAATCACATCATTTTACGGGCGTTCTGGGCTGCCCGCCATACCTCTAAAAATCGAAGGCCAAACGGATCAGGGCGATGTCCGCCCGGTCGAATACCATCTGGCTTCCATCCTCCATATCCAGCGTCACCGTCTGCGCATCATATGCGCTTAACGCGCCGGTGAATTCCTTTTGCTTATCCCGCATGCGGTAAAGACGCACCTCCACGTCCTTGCCCAGGCTGCGGACAAAATCCTTTTCCTTCTTAAGCGGACGTCCCAGTCCCGGGGAGCTGACCTCCAGGATATAGCTCTCGCTGATAAAATCCTCTTTGTCCAGCCAGTCGCCCAGCTTACGGCTGATCACCTCGCAGTCGTCCACCGCGATTCCGCCTTCTTTATCGATATAAGCACGCAGGTACCAGGTACCCGCTTCCTTCACGTACTCCACATCCACCAATTCAAAATGATGTTCCTCCATCAGCGGGAGCAGATAGGCCTCCACTCTGGATTCGTAAGATTCTTTTTTTCCCATCATTTCACCACCTTTCCTTCAAAATCCAGTCCTACACAAGACGAAAGAGTGGACCGCTGTCCACTCTTTATCAGTAATCTACACTAGTTATCATACCTACTATAGCACGGGGGAGGCGCAAATGCAAGCATTTTCTAAAACTTCTCCCCGGGGCCGCGCAGCCCGCCGGGCGCTCTTAAAGCATTTTCGCGCCTCTGCACCAGGTCTGCAGAACCCCATAGTCGTCGGCCAGCCGGACCAGGTCTGCGTCAAGTCCTGCGGCGATGCGCCCCTTGCGGTCATCCACGCCCAGGCAGCGGGCGGGGTTGATGGTGCAGGAATTCAAAGCCGTGTCAAAGGGCACCATGGCATCCTCCACCAGAATCTTCAATCCACGGTTCAGGAACAGGGTGGATCCCGCGATGGTCTCCGTGCCCTTTAAGCGCGCCAGTCCGTCCTCTCCGATCTCGATGTCATGGCCGCCCAGCTGGTACGCTCCTCCCGGCGGGCAGTGCTTGGCTCTCAGGGAATCGCTGATCATGATGGAGTAATCCCGTCCCTTGGCGGTGAAAAAGTTGTTGAGCGCCGCCAGATGGGAATGGCAGCCGTCGCAGATCACCTCTCCGTAGATGTCCCGCACCCGCAGGGCCGTTCCCACCAGTCCGGGCTTGCGGTGGTGGTAGGGCGTCATGCCGTTGTACACGTGGGTCATGGAGGTCGCGCCGTTGGCGATGCCGAGGAGCGCCTGCTCATAGGTGGCTGAGGAGTGCCCCATGCTGACCACCACGCCGTTCTGGCTGCAGTACCGGGTCAGGGCGAAGTCCGCATCGTGCTCCGGCGCCAGGGTGATGTACTTGATCATCCCCTCCGCCGCCTCCTGGTAGCGCTTGAACTGCTCCACCGTGGCCTTTGCGATGGCTTCCGGCGGCTGGGCGCCCTTGTACTCCATATCCAGATAGGGGCCTTCAAAATGGATTCCCAGCATCTCCGCTCCCTCGTAGCCCTCTCTGGCCACAGCGGCCACATTCGCCACGGCCTTCTCCAGCACATCCGGCATCTGCGTCACAGTGGTGGGAAGGATGGAGGTCACGCCCTCCTCGGGGATGCGGCGCATCCACTCCCGCAATCCCTCCGGCTCCCCGTCGTTGGTGTCAAAATTGTAGGCTCCGTGGGTGTGGATATCGATAAAGCCCGGCACAATCCGGTCATTCCCGCAATCCTCGTCCGCCTGTCTGCTGCCGTAAGGGAGCACCCGCAGAATCTTCCCTTCCTGAATTTCCAGCTGGGCCGCAATAAACTGCCCTGCAATCCAGATCCGTTTACTCTGAATGATCATAGTATGTCCTCTCCGCTTTCTTATATTATTATCGTATGGTTGCCGTCTCAAAATACCGCGGTCTCCCGCTCTGTTTAAGTATAGCATTCCCACATTTTTTTTCAACCCTCCCGGACTATTTCTCTGTTTTTGTGCCAAAATAACCGGGAGCCAAAAACGCGCTCTCTATTTCTGATATTTTCCACAAAACTGACAGATTTATTCCCTGCAAAATGGACTGATTTTGAAAAATGAACCCGGCGCTCTTGACTTGTCCGAACAGCTCCATTATACTAAATATTGTCAATTATTCATGTCGCGGATGGGTATGGTAGGTCATTTGCGATGTAAAAAAGAAAACGGAGGATAAAACTTATGGAGACACAAAGCAGCGGATTATCGATTGCTTCGATGGTTTGCGGAATCTGCGCCCTGGTATTTACCTGCTGCATTCCCTACGTTCCGCAGATTTTAGGCATTCTCGGCGTTATTTTTGCAGGTGTAAGCCTGTCCAAGCACATGGGCGGAAAGGGTATGGCCATCGCCGGTTTAGTGTGCTCTCTGATCGCGCTGGCAATCTATGCAATCGCATTGATCACCGGCTATGCGTTCCTGTCCAGCCTGAGCAGCCTCGGCTGATCATCCCGGCGGATTTGACCGATGAAGCAAAAACACAGCCGATTTAAAAACTGTTTTTACCGTGCGGCCAAATGGGCGGAGCCGTCCGCCCTGCCGTTTCCGGAGAAAACACAAAAGGCCTTTTATGCGGCAGCCCTGATCTTCACCGGCTGCTGCGCAATCGGCCTTTTGTTCTTTCATGTGATGGGATACACTGCAGAAACCTTTCTGCCGGGCTGTTATCTCTACCGCCTGACCGGTTATTACTGCCCCGGCTGCGGCGGAACCCGGGCCATCCGCGCGCTGATGCACGGACATGTGCTGTCCGGCCTGCGGATGCACCCCTTTGTGGTATACACCGTTTTTATGATGTTCTTATTTTTATCCACTTACACTCTGCACTATGTATTTCCCGAACGTTCATTTCCCCGGCTCAGGCTGAGGCCGCTGTATTTCTACGCCGCCATCGCGCTGATCCTGATCAACTGGATTCTGAAAAACATTCTGATCTATCTCGGGTACTGGTCCTGATCCCTGCGGCTGTTCTAGGGTCTGCGGTTTCGTTCACCCCCGCCGGGCGTCAGGACCCACCAGCGCGGCGATGTCCGGAAACGCCTGGACGCTCCGCTGCAAAATCCCCTGCATATACGCAATCAAAATTCCATAATTTGTCATCGGAACCCCCTGGTCCTGGGCGCATTTGAGGCGGTATTTCATCTCCCGCTCATTTAACATGCAGGCGCCGCAGTGTACCACCAGCCTGTAGGGGCTTAAATCGTCGGGAAACGCGGTGCCGGAGGTGAACACAAATTCCGGCTCCGCCCCGGTATACTCCCGGATCCAGCGGGGCAGCTTCACGGTTCCGATGTCCTCGCACTGGCGGTGATGGGTGCAGCCCTCGCAAATCAGCACCGGATCGCCGTCCCCCACCTGCTCCACCGCCCTGGCTCCCGCTGCCGCGGCCGCCAGATTCCCCTTATAACGGGCAAAGAGGATGGAGAAGGAGGTCAGAAGAACATCCTCCGGCGTCTCCCGCGACACCCTGGCAAAGGCCTGGCTGTCCGTGATCACCAGCTTTGGCTTTTTTCCAAGGCCGGATAGCGTTTCCTTAAGCTCCGTATCCTTGACCACCACGGCAACGGCCGATGCCTCCAGCACGTCGCGGATGGTCTGCTGCTGGGGCAGGATCAGGCGGCCCTTGGGCGCGGCCGAATCGATGGGAACCACCAGCACGGCCAGATCCATGGGCTCCAGCAGGTCCGCCACGATGCGGCGGCTGTTCTCCTGGGGTTTGCCCAGCTGGGCCAGGCGTTCCTTCAACTCGGCGATGCCCTGGCCGGTGCGGGCGCTGATATAGAGCGGCTGGGTGGCGTCCCAGGGCTGGGAGCCGCCCGGCTGATTCTCCGCAGACTCCCCGCCTGAGCCGCCCGGCTGATTCGCTGCAGACTTTAGCGTATCCGCCTTGTTGTACGCCACAACCACCGGAATCTGTTTCTGGCGGATGCGCCCGAACAGCTCCAGGTCCTCGGGCCCCGGCCCCGCCGCCGCGTCCACCACCAGCACCGCCACATCGGTTTTGTTCAGTGTCTGATAGCTCTTTTTCACCCGCAAGGCGCCCAGCTCTCCCTCGTCGTCGATGCCCGGTGTGTCGATCAACACCACCGGCCCAAGGGGCAAAAGCTCCATTGCCTTTGACACCGGGTCCGTAGTGGTCCCGCGAACGTCGGATACCACGGCCAGATCCTGACCTGTCACCGCGTTGAGCACGCTGGATTTCCCGGCGTTCCTCTTTCCGAAAAATCCAATGTGCACCCGGTCCGCGCTGGGCGTATCGTTCATTCCCATATAGCCTCTCCTCTCATCAGAACCGGAAATCCCGGATTCCATTCTCAATCTTGATCAAATTATCACGCACGATCTGCTGTACCTTTTCCTTGGGAATATTCCCAATCTCCTGCTCGATCAGAACCTCGCCGATGCGCCTGGTGTCCTCGGACGCGTAGTCCATCAGGTACTCCTTGAGCGTCATCAGGGCGTTGGGGTGGCAGCAGTTCTGAATCTGCCCGCTCTTGCACAGGGACATGAACCGGTCGCCGGTGCGTCCCTCCCGGTAGCAGGCGGTGCAGAAGCTGGGAATATACCCCATGCCCATGAGCCAGTTCACCACCTGGTCCAGGGTGCGGTTGTCGCTGACGTCGAACTGGGCGGAACATTCCTCCTCAGGCTCCGGCTCATAGTAACCGCCCACGCTGGTCTTGGAGCCGCCGCTGATCTGTGAAATCCCCAGGTGCAGTACGCGCTCCCTGGTTTTCTGGCTCTCCCGGGTGGACACGATCATTCCGGTGTAGGGCACGGCAATGCGGATACAGGCCACGATCTTGGCAAAGGTATCGTCGTCGATGCCGTTGTCAAAAGCGTCCGGGTCAATGTCGTCGGCGCGGCGGATTCTGGGCACGCTGATGGTGTGAGGGCCCACGCCGAACACGGCCTCCAGGTGCTCCGCATGCATCAAAAGCCCGGCGAACTCATAGCGGTACAGCTCCAGGCCGAACAGCACGCCGCAGCCCACGTCGTCGATGCCGCCGGTCTGGGCACGATCCATGGCCTCGGTGTGGTAATCGTAGTCGTGTTTGGGGCCGGTGGGGTGAAGCTTCAGGTAACTCTCCTTGTGGTAGGTCTCCTGGAACAGTATGTAGGTGCCGATGCCCGCGTCCTTTAATTTCCGGTAATTCTCCACCGTGGTGGCTGCGATATTCACATTAACCCGGCGGATGGCTCCGTTCTTGTGCTTGATCCCGTAAATGGTGTCAATGGACTCCAGCACGTACTCGATGGGATTGTGGATCGGGTCCTCGCCGGTTTCCAGAGCCAGGCGCTTGTGGCCCATGTCCTGAAGGGCGATCACCTCCCGGCGGATCTCCTCCTGGGTCAGCTTCTTTCTGGCGATGTGTTTGTTCTTCGCGTGGTAGGGACAGTAAACGCAGCCGTTGATGCAGTAATTAGACAGATACAGCGGCGCGAACATCACGATTCGGTTGCCGTAGAAATCCTTCTTGATCTGCTCGGCCAGGGCGTATATTTCCTGATTTTTCTCCTCCAGATCGCAGTCCAGCAGCACGATGGCTTCCTTGTGGGTCAGCCCCTTCCTCAGCCTGGCTTTGGCCAGAATCTCGTCGATCAGCGCCGCGTTATGCTTGTTGGCCTCCCCGTAGGCCAGTGTCTCCAGGACTTCACCGTGGTCGATAAAGTCGTCCGCATGGGGTGATTTGGGATCATACATAATATTTCTTCTCCTTTTCTTTTGGGGTCAGGCTTCCTTCCCCCTCAATGATTGCGGCCCTGGCGCCTCCTCCCCCACCCATGACCCGATGGGGAAAATGAGGACGTCACTGCCATTTATAGCTCCGAACCTTCCGTTTTGGAATGTCCGGGAGCATCTCCACGGTCAACGGCCACCTCATACCCGATGGAGGACATGGCTTGCCTTAATTGGTCCAGGCACTCGGCGGCTTCGTTTCCCGTACAGATCTTATTGTCATAGAGCAGGTATTTCTCCCGCACGTCCCCCGGCGAGAGGTTGGGCATCACCACATTGGCGCCCGCCAGAATTCCCTGCTCCCTGCCCCCCGGCGAGATGGTCCCCAGGGCCGTGGTCGCAGGTAAAAGCACCCGCGGCAGCATAAGCCGCACCAGTCCCAGAAGATACACCGTCAGCTCCAGCGTCCCCGCCGCACAGGCGGCGAAGGGCGTGTCGTGGTGGGGGATAAAGGGGCCGATCCCCACCATTTCCGGCTCAAAATCTCTTAAAAATTCCAAGTCATCTAAAATACAGTCTATGGTCTGCCCCGGGGAACCCACCATAAACCCGGCCCCGGTCTGAAAGCCGATGTCCTTTAAATCCCTCAGGCATTCCATGCGCCGCCGGAGGGAAAGCTCCGCCGGATGCAGTTTCCCATAGTGCCCGTCATTGGCCGTCTCGTGGCGCAGCAGGTACCGGTCCGCTCCTGCCGCAAAGTAAGCCTCATAGCTGGCCCGGCCCTTCTCGCCGATGGAGAGGGTCACCGCGCAGTCGGGATACCCGGCCTTGATGGCGCGGATCAGGCCGGTGACGCGCCCGTCGGTGAAATACGGGTCCTCCCCGCCCTGGAGCACAAAGGTCCGAAATCCCAGCTCGTATCCGGCCCGGCAGCACTCCAGAATCTGCTCCTCTGTCAGGCGGTAGCGGGAAGCGCTGCGGTTGTCCCGGCGGATACCGCAGTAATAGCAGTTATTTTTACAGTAATTGGTAAATTCGATGAGGCCCCGGATGTAGACCTTGTTGCCGAAAACCCGATGCTGGATTTCCCTGGCCCGGGCAAACAGATAGTCCCGGTGTTCTCCCTCCCGGCGCTCCAGGAGACAGGCCAGCTCCGTCCGGGTCAGCTTCTCCCCGGCAGCCAGACGGTCGATGAGGAGGTGGAGGGGTGAGGCGCCTTGGGCCGGGGTGGTGGTCTGGCTCGGGGCCGGATCGGTGGTCCGGCTCAGGGACGCGGCGGTGGCCCGATTCGGGGAC
>OJKJ01000053.1_pt1 | contig 96559 bp, 108 predicted proteins | sample 1596491 | NCBI WGS metagenome assembly OJKJ01 (sample SAMEA4350160, study PRJEB24818) | metagenome | biome: human; feature: gut; material: faeces | place: Denmark | collected 2013-09
TGATTGATCGCCTCAGTACTTATGCTTTATCCAGATTCCCGAATAGGTCTCCTAGCATTCGCAACTTCAATCAGAAGCTTATTACCTGTTTGGCGACTAGATATCCAAATATTACCTGATTCGCCACCATAGTGCACCGCATTGGAGTAGATATTATCAATAACTCGTCCTAAAAGTGAGGGTTCGGCTAAACAGCTGTCCACTTTTAAACGCACTTCTGTTTTAATATTTTTAGCCCGTGCCGGTAAATTATGTGCTTTAACAATATCTTCAATGAGTTTTTGTAAATCAACAATTTGTGCTTCTGGCGGGTCATCGACAAGCTTACGATTATAATCAAGTAATTGCTCAATAAGTTGCTGAAGATGCTTACTGCTGTGATCAAGAATTTCTACAACTTCTTTTTGAGACACCGTTAATGGCCCTGCCACCTCATCAGCGAGTAATTCTGTTCCTTCACGCATGCTTGCAAGAGGTGTTTTTAATTCATGTGAAATATGGCGTAGAAATTCGTGGCGCTGTGATTCAAGCCATGCGAGTCGTTCACTTAACCAAATAATCCGCTGTGCGATTGTCCGTAGCTCCCTAGGGCCTTTAAAGCGTTCAATATTATTCGCAATTGTACGCCCAGTACCGAGACGGTTAATCATTCGTTCGATAGCTTTAACTGGGCCAATAATCATCCGAGTGAATAATGCCACTAGCAATGCGCTTAATAAGAATAAAATTAAGCTTTGCCAACCAAATAGTTGGCCTTTATTCGCAATCGCTTTTTGCAGCTGTTCCCCACGGCTAAAAATCACATCACGAGTTTCTTGCACTAATGAGGCATTTTCGGCAGAAAATTGTTCTAAAGCCCGTGTGATTTTTTCTGTCGGTTCATTGTTTTCACACGCAACCGTTTTAAGTACATCCAAAGTCTTAGTCAATGCAGAAGTGTCTGTCGAGGTAGGTAAGATCGTTCGCTGACGTTCAAACATTTGCTGGTAGTCTGCAAACTGTTTCTGATATTGAGTATGCAATGTAGCATCTTGCAAAACACAATATTGACGATAGCTCCGTTCCATTTCTAAGGCGAGGCTACTCATCACTTCACTACGCCGTGCGTCAAGCAACGTGGTTTTATTGATATTGGCAGCTTGGTTACTCAGTTGCTCTAGGCTTTGATATGCCTGATAGGCTAATACTAATAAAGGAAGTAATACAAGCCAGAATGCCATCACAACTAGTTGACGCAAGGAGCGAGGGAAAAAACGCCATTTACTCAATACATTCATCTCATACCCATTAAACGTATTGCAATGGTAGCAGAACTCCCTGTAATGCGAAAAGCACAATCCAAATTCTGTGTCCCATAGCGTTAAAATCAGACTAAGTGTAACAATCAAAAAGCAATGAACGTGCCAAGTTAATTGGTAAAAAATGATAATTTTCAGATAGGTATGTTCAACGCTCCGGATGTTCCTTTTTCGCATAAACGAAAGCATAAAAGAATCGATAGGTCTTACTAAATGAATTCTTTCGTCTTTTCTTTAGTTTTTTCTTTAAAAATAAAACACTAAGCTATGCCCTAAATAATTCGGATTGCAGCTAGGCTGCCAAGTGAAGATATCTCTATGAAACATACAAAAGTATGTGACTAGAGTAGCTGAACGCAGGTAACAACACTGCGGTTCGAAGTATGACGGGCATAGGGCGGCAAGAGAAGATATCTCTATGAAACATAAAAAGTGTGTGACTAGAGTGGCTGAACGCAGGTAACAACGCTGCGGTTCGAAGTATGACGGGCATAAAACAGGAAGGCGGGATGAAGTATTGACCTTCACCCCGCCAGCGATAACAACTTCTATAATGCTTTTTATATGATTATGTCTTTACATTAAAGATAATCATATAGGTGGTGCCTCACTCCACGTGTCGCCCTGTGTTTGATAAGGCCCGAAGGCGAATATCTATGCTGTTGGACGGTAGGCACCTTACTTTGGCGTCATTCTTGGTTTATGTGGTATGTACCCAACTAATTTTGGACCTACATAAGAAGTTGAATGAGCAACTGAATATTATTATGCACAAGCCGTGCCAACTTTTCAAGAAATTTTATATCTACATGATTAAAAACAAAATTTATTTTTAATCCCACTTTAGCTACTTTTTAATACACCGTACCCGCTTACTGTTTTTTCTTAAGTGTCGCTAATTTATGACACCCGATTAGCTCATTTTCAAATACCTTAAATATCAATAAGATAAATGTCGCCTTTTGGAGACACGGCTATAGTGTGTTTGTCTCTTATTTAAGACACTGTCGTTTAATCACACATTAAATATACACTTAATATAAATTAAATTAGAATAATTAATGATTTACCGTAAGGCACTAATTAAGATAGAGAGCAAGACAACAATATGTAATTGATATATTTGACTTTGGTTAAATCCATCTATAATAAAAACAGCAGAGATACTTTACCAATCATTATATTTTATTGTTACTTTCTCGTTTAAGGTGTATTTATGAATAAAATGCCCTCATTACCTATGCAGGATCTTCAACCAGCTTTACATATTTTAGAGCAATCTATTGGCTATTTATACCAAGCTGCACTACGTGCCGCGGTGAAACTGCGTATTGCAGAAGCATTACAATCAGGTTCCAAAACAGCTGAAGAACTCGCCAAAGAAACGGGAGCAAATCCCCGAGAACTCACTCGATTATTACGATTATTAGCCACTAAAGATATTTTTAAGCTAACCCCTGATAACAAATTTGACCTCACACCCGCCGCACAATATTTATCTGAAAAGAATACGTTTTCATTACGGCAAGCGGTATTGATGTTTACTGACCCTTCGTTCTGGTTACCCGCAGGCGAGTTACACCGCAGCGCGTTTGAACCCCATTTGTTTAACAGCATGTTTGGAATGAGTTTTTATGAATATTGGGATGAACGAATTACTGATAGTGATAATTTCCACGAAGGCATTTCGTCTGTAAGTAAATTAGAAAATGCATTTGTCGTAGAAAGTTATAGTTTCCCAGATAACGCTCTCGTTGCAGACATTGGCGGCGGCTGTGGTGGGTTACTTTTAGAGGTTATGAAAGCAAATTTAACATTAAAAGGCATATTATTTGATAAAGCCCAAGTATTAGAAAAACATATTCTTAATCAACTAGATGCCCCCCCCCGTTGGAGCATCCAAGCTGGCTCATTTCTTGAAGCCTGCCCTGAAGCTGATATTTATTTACTCAAGTATATTACTCATAATTGGTCAGATACTGTTGCAATAAAGATACTTAAAACAATTAGAAAGTCGATGAGTCCTAACTCTAAGTTACTAATCATTGAAAATATTGTTACCAACGACAATCACCCCCACTTCAGTAAAAATATGGATTTAGTACAGATGGTTTTATTTGATGAAGGCCATGAACGCACAGAAACTGAGTTCAATTCACTGCTAAATCAAGCAAACTTACAATTAAAACAAATTATTTCAACACAATGTCATATTTCCATTATTGAAGCATACCCCATTTAACGTCCGCTATCCTGCTTTATACAATCAAAGCACTAAAGCAGGATAATTAAAGAAAATACCTGATGAATATCAGAATTTTAAATTATGTTAGTAGCTTATCCCTGTTCGTCTTGCTATAAGATTTGCCAATACCCTACTCATCAAATTGATAAAAAATATGATAAAAATCGCGTTAGTTGATGACCATATCGTTGTGCGTTCTGGCTTCGCACAACTATTAACACTTGAACCTGATATTTCGGTTATCGGGCAATATGCTAATGCTCAAGAAGCTTGGCCTAATTTGCTTAATTTAGATATTGATGTTGCCATCATGGATATTTCGATGCCAGATGAGAACGGCCTGCAACTTTTATCACGGTTGCGCCAAAAAAAGCCGGATTTTCGCACCATTATCTTGAGTATTTATGATACCCCCGCTTTTGTGCAAAGTGCTTTAGATGCTGGAGCCAGTGCGTATTTAACTAAACGCTGTGGCCCTGAAGAATTAGTGCAAGCGGTTCGCTCAGTGCACCAAGGAGGCTGCTACCTATGCGCCGATGCCATGAGAGCGTTACGCCACTCACCCCAACAGCAGCAAAGTCTACAAGAACTCACGCCTCGGGAACGGGAAGTGTTTGATTTATTAGTTGCTGGCTTGAGTGTAAAAGTGATCGCAGAGCAACTTGAATTAAGCCATAAAACTGTGCATGTGCATCGTGCAAATATATTAGGCAAATTACAATGCGAAAACACCATCGACCTTGTTCATTACGCGTTAGAACATAACCTAATATCAAGGTAATTTAGGCATGAATAAAAGCTTACGTTTAACACTGCAATCCATCTTTCTATTTTTTACCTATTCTCTGTTATGGATTGGGTTGTGGATCATCGGCTTTTATTTAAGTCAAAACAGTTTTCAAGCAACTTTATTTCTTCCACAAGGCTTGCGCCTAGCATTGATGATTATCCTGTGGCGACGTTACTGGCCAACACTACTACTCAGCGAAGGGATATTAAATTTTTGGTTATCATCAGAGCAACTGCTCTTCCAACCTGTTTTACTGTTATCTCCATTATTGAGTCTCGGTGTTGCCTTCGTCATTCAAAACATTTGGTGGCGCTATACGTTATATTGGCAACGATTACTATTATTGCTCGCAGGTGTCGCCGCAAATAGTGTATTACACGCTTTATTATTCAGTGGGTTATCATCTTATTCCATTAGCCAATTATTCCTAACAACATTCACCGGAGGAATACTTCTCTCTCCTTTTGTTTATCTCATTTATGAGTATCTCCACGAGCAGCACTACCAAATGCTCCTTGATTATGGAACGCCAGATAAACAATTACGAACCTCTTTAATAGTTTGGTGTTTTCTATTCTGTGTCGTTGGGTTGAGTGCCCAAGTCTTTTTTGCCCCCGAAATTGAGCGGTTAATTGTCCTACTCGTTTTTATTCCTAATGTTTTTATGGCTTATCGCTATGGTTGGCAGGGCGGCGTACTTTCTGCATTATTAGGCAGTTTAATTATTACTTTTGCACGGCAATTTCACGGTGCCTTTGTTGATTTAGAAGAGCTAGAAATGTTTCTCAGTTCCCAAGCCTTAATTGGCATCGGGCTTGGGATAGCAATTAGCCGACAAAAACAACTGGCGAGTAACCTACAGCGCTATCGACAACGCTTAGAGCAAGAGCTAAAAGCGCGACGCGACTTAATGTTACAACTCGTTCATACCGAGGAAGATATCAAAAAAGCGATTGCTCGCGAGTTGCATGATGAAATTGGGCAAAATATTACTGCCATCCAAATTCAGTCAATGCTAGTGAAAAAAACAGCGTCTGACGACATCAGCCACCAAGCAGCAAGTCAAATAAATGAACTAGCTCAGCAAATTCACCAATCTACGCGGCAATTATTACGCCAATTGCGCCCTCCCGTATTGGATGAAATGTCCCTTGAAAATGCACTTAAGCACTTAATTACTGAATTTTCTTTTCCACAGAATAATATTCAATGTCACTTTCATTATGGCTTACAAGAAACGCCGATCAATGAAACGGTTTTATTTACACTTTATCGCCTCGTCCAAGAATTACTTAACAATATCAGTAAACATGCAAAAGCCACACAAATTCACATATCTCTTAAGCAAATAGGTGACTCGATCCAGCTAGTTGTTGATGACAATGGCGTTGGCATTCCATTTAGCAAACGCACGAGTGGCTTTGGTTTGCGCGGTATTGAGGAGCGAGTTCGAGCCTTAGGCGGTGACTGGACATTGACCACACAAAACGGAACACAAATAAGTGTTAACTTGCCCACATTTTGAGATAAAACATCGCAAAACTAGGAATAATTCCTAGTCCCCTAATACCTTCTCTCATCCTTTTTGTTAAAAACTTGATTACATTTTGCCTAACAAGAGAAACCGCCCTATGACAGGTAAAGACACCTTGAGTCTGGATAACACGTATCGTTTTTGGCGTCGCCGCTTAATGCTATCAATGATTATTGGTTATGCCACTTTTTACCTTACGCGAAAGAGTTTTAACTTCGTGATGCCTGTCATGCAAAACGAGCTGTTTCTCGATAAAAGCGATATTGGCTGGATAGCGACTGCATTTTATTTAACCTACGGTATTTCTAAGTTTTTATCGGGAATTTTCCACGATATCACCGGATACCGTTGGTTTATGGGTGTCGGCTTAGTGATGACAGGGCTGCTAAATATTATTTTTGCCTATTGCTTATCGTTTCCGGCGTTATTAATCGTGTGGACACTAAATGGCTTTTTTCAAGGCTGGGGCTGGCCACCTTGCGCACGCATTCTAACGCACTGGTATTCACGCAATGAGCGTGGATTTTGGTGGGGGCTGTGGAATATTTCCATCAACCTAGGGGGAATGTTACTGCCTCTGCTAACGGCATTATTGGCAACCCAGTACAGCTGGCAAATGGCATTAATTGTCCCTGGCGTTATTGGAGTCATCATTGGGTTATGGCTGTGCCGCCAATTACGTGGCACACCACAAGAAGAACAGCTTCCAAGCGTGGGGCAATGGCGACAAGATGTGTTGGAGTTACGCCAAGAGCGTTTGTCCCCTCCCATGCCGATGTTAACGATTTTAAAAGATGCCATTATTTTTAACCGTATGATTTGGTTACTGGGTTTCTCCTATATTTTGGTTTATCTCATTCGTATGGCGATAAACGATTGGGGGAATTTATGGTTAACAGAAAAACATGGCACTAATTTACTCAGTGCAAATGCAACATTATCGTTATTTGAATTGGGAGGATTATTAGGTGCTCTCTGCTCTGGCTGGGGCTCTGATATCCTATTTCGCGGCCAACGAGCGCCAATGATCCTACTGTTTTCTTTGGGGCTTTGTGTCTCAGTTAGCGCCTTATGGTTAACACCAATTCATCACTACGCTTTATTGGCTGTATGTTTCTTTGCTATCGGATTTTTTGTGTTTGGACCGCAAATGTTAATCGGCTTAGCTGCAACAGAATATTGTCATAAAAAAGCAGCTGGGGCGGTAACGGGCTATCTTGGATTGTACGCCTATTTAGGGGCGGCAATTGCGGGATGGCCACTCTCTCAAGTCATTGCACATTATGGTTGGTCAGGGATGTTTTCTTTACTGGCCAGTGCTGCGGCTTTGATGGGATTACTGCTAATGCCTCTATTGATTGCCAATGTCAGCAAGCGAGAGCATTTAGCAGGCACCGTTTCACCCTCTGATAATAAAACCTGAATAAAGGACTGAAAATGAAACTGAAAACTCTCTCTACGCTTATCGCTGCTGGTTTATCACTAGCGGCTATTTCTACCACTGCAAATGCTGCGGGCCGTTTGGTTGTTTACTGTAGCGCCACTAACGCCATGTGCGAAACTGAAACGCAAGCTTTTGCGAAAAAATACGATGTCAAAACCACATTTGTACGTAATGGTTCTGGCAGTACTTTAGCCAAAATTGAGGCCGAAAAACGTAACCCACAAGCTGACGTGTGGTATGGCGGTACATTAGACCCTCATTCACAAGCAGGAGAAATGGATTTACTTGAGCCATACAAGTCGCCAAATCTGTCTGAAATTATGCCGCAGTTCCAAGACCCAGCAAAACGTAAAGGTAACTATTCTTCCGCAGTTTACATCGGTATTTTAGGCTTCGGTGTCAATAAAGACCGCTTAAAAGAAAAAGGTTTGCCGATCCCAACTTGCTGGAAAGATTTAACAAAACCTGAGTATAAAGGCGAAATTCAAATCGCAGACCCACAAAGTTCAGGGACAGCTTATACTGCATTAGCCACTTTCGACCAATTATGGGGAAATGAGCAAGCCTTTGATTATCTAAAAAAATTAAATGCTAACATATCACAATATACCAAGTCAGGTATTGCTCCAGCACGTAATGCGGCTCGTGGTGAGTCGGCAATTGGTATTGGCTTCTTACATGATTATTCATTAGAAGTGGAAAACGGTGCGCCGTTAGAACTCATCGCTCCTTGTGAAGGAACAGGCTATGAAATCGGCGGGATCAGTATCCTGAAAAACGCGCGTAATATGGATAACGCCAAATTATTCGTTGATTTCGTCTTATCGAAAGAAGCTCAAGAGCTGAGCTGGAAAGAAGGGAAATCTTACCAAATCTTAACCAACACAACGGCAGAGTCCTCGCCTATTTCATTAAAACTCAATGAATTGAACCTAATTAATTACGATATGGATAAATACGGTGATGCTGATGTTCGTAAAAACCTTATCAATAAATGGGTTACTGAAGTCAAAATGAGCAAATAGCATTAAGTGCGGCGTTAACTCGCCGCACTGAGCACTTACTTAACTAAAATAAAAAATTAATTTAATTAAGCTTCAAATTATGAGTGTTGTGATGGGTTGGCGGAGTACAGCTAAGACCGTGACAGCGCAAAATATGGCGAGCTTAGGGGGAACTATGTCTCAAACCCTAACCTTATCGACCCCAACCAAAAAGGATAGCATATTCTTTTGGTTGCTGATTGCATGGCTAGGTTTCGCGTTACTACCTTCTTGGAGCCTAGACTATGGCGTACTTGATTCAACACAAGACGAGATCATAGCGGCTTACGGTTGGAGTAGCCTAAACATTAGTTGGCTTTGGTATTTATTACCTTCTATTTTATTTATTCGCCCGTTAACACCAGCGGATCGTTATCATAAAACACGGCATTACTTCGATATTGGCGTGGCTGTTATCACCGCCGCCGTGGTGATCTTAACCTCCTACTTTGAAGGAAAAGGGTTAGGTTACTCAGCTATTGTGCTATTTATCGCCTTGGGAATGGTGATGACATTGGCGTTAACCCGCCTTGAGTGGCTCGGTGGAGACCAGTTTGTTATTGGCTCACTGATCACCGTTGTTGCTTTAATAACCCTGTTTATTGTGTTCCCTAGTGTCGCTATTTTTATCCCAATGTTTACTGATGGAAATGGAGACTTTGCACCATTCGCCTTTGTGGCAATTTTGACACAATCGCATATTGTCCAAGTTATTATTAACTCTGTATTTTTATCGTTAGCGGTAGGGGCTGGCTGTACTTTTTTTGGTTTAATTTTAGCCATTTATACAACGCGTATTGCTAAACGCTCCGCCATCATTGGCCGTGTTTTTTCTATTTTGCCTATCGTCACTCCCCCATTTGTCGTCGGCCTAGGGGTCACATTGATGATGGGGCGTTCAGGGTATATTACCGAATTCCTTGCTACTTATATGGGCCTTGAAAATACCAACTGGCTATATGGCTTTACGGGAATTTGGTTAGCGCAAGTGCTAGCATTCACCCCGATGTCATTCATGATTTTAGATGGTGCGATTAAAACTATTCACCCATCTTTAGAAGAAGCGTCTTATACATTGCGTGCCAACCGTTACCAAACTTTCTTTAATGTATTTATGCCATTACTGAAACCTGCTTTGGCAAACGCATTTTTAATCGTCATAGTGCAATCATTGGCTGACTTTAGTAACCCATTAGTTTTAGGTGGTAACTTCGACGTACTCGCGACGCAAATTTACTTCTATATCACTGGGTCGCAGTTAGATTATCAAGCCGCCAGTACCTTGGGTGCGTCACTACTAGTGTTCTCACTTTTAGTCTTCTGCGTTCAGTATATGTGGATAGGCAAACGCTCCTATGTCACTGTGTCCGGGAAATCTTACCGTGGTGATGTTCAGCCGTTACCAACATCGTTAATTGCCACTGTAACAGCCTTCTTAGCTATTTGGGTTGCATTTAACATATTGTTATACGGTAGCATTTTCTACGGTAGCTTTACCGTGAACTGGGGTGTTGATTACACCTTAACCTTAGATAATTTTATTAAATTATTTGGTCAGGGTATGAGTGATGGTGCATGGCCGTCACTGTTAGATACGCTTCTGTATGCAGGTATTGCGGCACCTATTACCGCGATCCTTGGTTTACTAATTGCCTATATCGTAGTTCGCCAAGACTTCCGTGGTAAAAAGACCATCGAATTCACGACGATGTTGTGTTTTGCTGTTCCAGGTACCGTGGCAGGTGTGTCATACATTTTAGCCTTTAACGATTCACCGTTTTATTTAACGGGAACGGCTGCCATCGTAATTATTTCAATGACCATGCGTAACGTCCCTGTGGGTATCCGTGCTGGTATTGCAGGTTTAGGGCAAATTGATAAATCATTGGATGAAGCGTCACTCAGCTTACGAGCGGGTTCAATGCGTACCATCTTCTTTATCCTGTTACCCTTGTTGCGCCCAGCCATTTTATCGGCGTTGATTTATAGCTTTGTCCGCGCGATCACCACTGTCAGTGCGATTGTATTCTTGGTTACTCCAGATACTCGCGTCGCAACGGCTTATATTTTGAACCGTGTTGAAGACGGTGAATATGGCGTTGCCATTGCCTATGGCTCAATCCTGATTGTCGTAATGTTGGCAATTATTTTCTTATTTGACTATTTGATTGGCGAAGCCCGTGTTTCACGTTCCAAAGCCAAAAATGCACAGTAATCATGGAGTAACTGACATGACACAACATCATTTTGTTGAACTAAAAAATGTGACTAAACGCTTTGGCAACAATACCGTCATCGATGATTTAAGTCTTTCAATTCCGCAAGGTAGCATGGTGACCCTACTCGGCCCATCAGGCTGCGGTAAAACCACCGTATTGCGTTTAGTGGCTGGCTTAGAAAAACCGACTGAAGGCCGTATGTTTATTGACGGTGAAGATGTGACAGACCGTTCCATTCAACAACGCGATATCTGTATGGTTTTCCAATCTTACGCCCTGTTCCCGCATATGTCCTTGGGGGACAACGTGGGTTATGGCTTAAAAATGTTAGGATTACCCAAAGCCGAAATAAAAAAACGAGTTGACGAGGCATTAGAATTAGTTGATTTAGCTGGTTTTGCTGACCGTTTCGTTGACCAAATATCAGGTGGCCAACAACAGCGCGTGGCCTTGGCTCGCGCATTGATCCTTAAGCCAAAAGTGCTGTTGTTCGATGAGCCATTAAGTAACTTGGATGCAAATTTACGTCGTAGCATGCGTGAAAAAATCCGTGAGTTACAGCAGCAGTTTAATATCACCTCTTTGTATGTTACCCATGACCAAAGCGAGGCCTTTGCGGTTTCGGATATGGTGTTGGTCATGAATAAAGGGAAAATCATGCAACTCGGCTCACCGCAAGAGCTCTACCGCCAGCCAGCGTCAAAATTTATGGCCAGCTTTATGGGGGATGCCAATATTTTCCCTGCGACACTCAGTGCGGATTCCGTGGATATTTTCAATTATCGCTTACCACGCCCAGAACAGTTTGTTACTGATAAAACCGCGGTAACTGTGGGGGTTCGTCCCGAAGCTATCACGCTGAGTTTACAAGGTGAAGACAGCCAACGCTGTACAGTGACTCATGTTGCTTATATGGGGCCTCAATATGAAGTCACTGTTGATTGGCATGGTCAATCAATGTTGCTGCAAATTAATGCCACTCAATTACAACCTTCTGTCGGGGAAAACCTCTATTTGCAGATCCACCCATACGGCATGTTTATTCTTGAGTAATATCCCACTCTTTGAATAATACAAAATGTCATTAGGTAACAAGGGAAACTTAGCATTGTGAATAGCACATTCTCCCTTCACCCATAAGGGCGGAGGGGGAATGTGCCCCATAAGAAAATAATCACTAAAAGCATATTATCGGTGACTTCAATATCAATTTTTATTTTTTTCTGAAAGTACAATTAACATACTTAACAAAATAAATAACATACCGATTATCATCGAAATTGTCATTGTCTCATCTAAAAGATAGGATGAAATCATCACACTAATGATTGGTGAAATAAGAATTGAGTATGATGAAAGCTTTGCGCCACCATACTCTATCATATAATACCAAAGAACATAAACAATCACGCCATTAGCTATCCCCATATAGATAATTGGTATATATACACTCATAAAAAATTCAGAATGTATATTACTCAATATGTTTAAATCAACATTTAAAAATGGAATTAATAAAATAAAAAAAACAAATGATACTATATTTTGATAAAATACTTTTGAAGTTAGGTTTATTTTCATGGTAATTTTTTCAGATAAAATAGTTCCTAGTGCCCACATAAATGCACTTAATAAAATTATCATTTCACCAATACTTATACCAACTGGTGATATAAAGATAAAAATACCACTAATGCATAACAAAGATACAAATACTGACCGAGTTTCAATATGTTTATTTATTACACCCAATACAACTGTTGCCATTACTGGCATTGTATAAACAAGTACAGATGCCTTTACCGCTTCTGTATACTTTAACGCCAAACTATTTAATATAGGAACTAAAAAAATATTTAAAAAACCAAGTGGGATACTGTTTACAAACTCTCGAAAATTAAACCGACACCGACTAAAAAAGAAAAAAACAAAGCACAAAAAAATAACTGAAATAATTAGGGAGTAGATTCTAAAAGCCCAAACACCTACTTGGTCAATCGCTAGTTTTGATATAGGAAATGCACTCCCCCATATGAATGATATTAAAATAGCACAAAGAAGTACTTTAATTTGCTTCATTATACCTCACAACTAATGCCATTCTTTTACTTGTTCTATTAGATGTCACTGTGGAAACGAAATGTGGGATTTTTCTTTTTTTTGTATCAAAAATTAAAATATTTAAATATGATGGGATAAAAGTATCTAAAATTGTCTTTTTATCCTTATCTAAAATCATCGTTAATCCTCCATAATTTGCTTCCCATTCCTTTGTTAGGTTAATTACAATACCTATCCCATCATCGGAGTCACAATGTGTAGTTAGAAAATCATCTTTATCAAACTTGCTTAAGTACATGTTTGATATAATATTTACTTTACTTCCTGTTAGGTTTTCTAAAAAGTTTTTAAATTTAACATCATTAACAACTGAAATTAAATCAGCAAAAATTATTTTTATTTCATTAAAGCATATTCTTCTAAATGAAAATGAGAACTCGCCATTATCTCTATCTTCAAATGCACTTGTTTTTTCATCATTAATACTATTTATATCGGTATCAGAAAGATAAAAATCGCTTACCCTTTGTCTATTTTTTATAATGAAACTCCATTTATCTTCTTCAATACTATTGATTAAATTCAAGTCAATATTAAAGTCAGGAAAAAAATCTTTTATTGTAAAACTAGTATACCCATTACTCAAAAACTCTTTTTTATGCCTATTTATCCCCATTAAACAGTTTCTCCTCTGCAAAACTAAAGTCCCTAAGCGATATTTTGATTTTTCGTCCCTCCAATGAGATAGTGTCATACTTAGTGATTACTTTAATTACTTGGTCAACCACTAACCCTGACATTGCAGCTAGTGACGGCGAGCTTTGCCAAGCATTAACTTTTCTTACTCCATTTAAAAACTGTTGCTTCATTCTAGCCTCTTGGAAATCTTTTACTATCGAGTCATCACTATAAAATGTTTTTTTAATTTGATGTTTAACATCAAAGTATGTTTTTCCTATTTTATTATTTAAATAAATAGGACCTATAGATATTTCATGAGGATCACCACCTAGCTCAATGATAGGTATCGATTTATCAATAGCAACTTTATGTATTATATCCTCAACCGTATTTTTTTTGTAATAACCTAAACTTGCCCATGCTAGCAAAATCATATCAACACTATCAAGTAAATCATTAACTCTATTTTCACTTGGTGTTAAAAATTCAAAATATTTTTCTATTTTAGTATACTTATTATGCCTATATATTCCATTTTCAGCCGAATCAACTTTACTTTTTCCGATATCATCTTCTGTATATAAGACCTGTCTATTTAGATTTGATAATTCGACAACATCACCATCAACAATTCTTAATGTTCCAACACCAATTAATGCAAGTTGTAATGAGCACCATGTTCCCCATCCCCCCATACCAAGCACAAGAACTCTACTTTTTTTTAAACGCTCCTGATACTTTATCGATGATAAATTATCATTATCGATTAAAGAAAATTGTAGCAATTGACGATCGTATAGTTCAATTTCTCTAGAAGTAAGTAGCTCAGATGAAATAATATTATCTTCAACTAAGCCACATGATATCATTTTCCTAATAAAATCTATTACTTCATGTTCTTCAACATTTAAGTTTCTATTTAACAGCTCCTTTATTATTCTCGGTAATGTATGTTCGCCATCTAATTTAGACAATACAACTTTCACCCATTCTGGGGGAGACTTGATTATTTTAGCCTTACCTGGAATTTCACCAATACAAATATTTCCATTATCAGATTCAATAATATGATGAGAGCGTTTTATAATTGGCTTTGTTACTAAACTATACATGTTTACTTTCCCTTTTATAATGCCGCTTACCGCGGCATTAATTTAACATTTATTCTTCTAATTCAATCTCTTCATCCTCATTATACATCGCAATTTCTTCGCTAATTGAAGAGATACGTTCAGTTAAGTCATGCAATATTATTTCATTTTTCATATTCCAACCTTAAATAAATTTAATTTAATTTAATTTAATTTAATTTAATTTAATTTAATCAGATAAGTTATCTACATTGATAACACTAACATTAGAAAATATTAAATTAAGACAGTCAACGTCAGTAGATTAATAAAAAATAATGCCACATAGATAATAAATATATTGGCAATACATATTATTTGAATATATATATTTTTTAAATAAAATAAAAAAACAGCGTCTAAGTTTCCTTAAACGCTGCTTTTAATAGCAGGATTAATTATAAAAACGCTTTATATGGCAATTCAGGTTCATTTTTGAAAATATCACTAAAGCCACGGAAATGTTGATAATGCATGCGGTCTTTATCTGTTGGATAAGTATATTTCCCACCCACTTGCCAGAAGAACGGGGCAAATTTATATTGCAAACGCTCTTTTTTCATATTCCACAAGACTTCAATTTCCCGCGGATCATTTTGGAAGTTAGCCCAAATATCATGGTGGAATGGAATAACCCGCTCGCAATCTAATGACTCTGCCGCACGTAAAATATCGGATGACGTCATTTTATCGGTCACACCACGAGGGTTCTCTCCATAGGAAAGCAATGCCACATCAATCTGATAACGGTTACCGTGAGCCGCATAATAGTTTGAGTAATGTGAATCGCCCGAATGGTAAATAGAGCCACCCGTTGTTTCAATCAGGTAATTCACTGCACGTGAATCCATACCATCTAAAATTTGCTTATCATAAGAAGAAACACCCTGTGGCAATGTGACTAGTGCCGTGCGGTCAAATGAGTCTAACACACGGATTTTCATATCCCCCACTTCCAGTACATCACCGACTTTGGCAACAACGCAACGTTCGGTTGGTACTCCCCATTTTATCCATAAATCCACACAAGCTTGAGGGCCAATAAATTTAACGTGGTCACCACAGTTTTGCATTACCGCAGCAGCGACATTGACATCGATATGGTCAGCATGGTCATGAGAAGCTAAAATCGCATCAACTTCTTTAATCGCAAACGGATCTAAAGGGAAAATTGCAGTACGTAAGTTGGGTTGTAGCGCTTCAACACCGCCCATACGCATCATTTGGTGTTGCTTATTCATGAGTGGATTTTTTTGCGTTTTTTTCCCTGTTCCACACCAAAAATCGATACAAACATTGGTATTTCCCTCACTCTTTAACCAAATACCTGTGCACCCCAGCCACCACATTGAAAAGGTATTGGGTTCAACAACCGTTTTTTCAATTTCTTCATTTAGCCACGTTCCCCACTCAGGAAACGTACTTAAAATCCAAGATTCACGTGTGATTTCATTTACTTTGCTCATAGTAACAATACCTTTTCTAGAATTTTAGATGTAGGGAGCCTGATGCCTTAATCGAGAAATTAAGGCATGGCAGCTGAATTTGTCTATATTAAAAAATCAGGTATTCGACGGAATTAAACCAGTATCACTCGCGTGCCCTGCTCGGCAATCGCTTTGATAACCTCAGCATTGGCATTTCTTCCAGTGATAAGAACATCTATCTTATTAGCTGGGCAAAATAACATTCCCGTTCGATGACCCACTTTGGAACTGTCTACAACAACGACTAATTTATCAATTTGGTCAAGCATTTGCTGCTCTGCTACCGCAGTTAACATATCCGCTTTATATAAGCCAGCTTCCGTTAATCCTTTACCTGAAGTAAACATCCAGTTACCGGCATAGCCCATTAACGTGTTCAAAGCAGGATTCAAAAAAATGTTTTGTGCTTTGTTATACTGCCCACCGATTAAAATGACGTCATCATGGTCTTGGTCAATCAAATAACTCGCTAATGGAAAATAATTCGTCACAATTTGCACGTTTTTACCGCACAACTGCTGCCCTAACATAAACGCGGTTGAACCACAGTTAATTACAGCACTTTCTCCCGGAAGACAAAGTTCTGCCGCTTTAATTGCGATTTCAGACTTTTCTTCATAGTGCTCAGTACTATTGATGTTTAACGGTGTCCACTTACGCTTTTTATTTTCAATACGTTCTGCGCCATTACGGACTTTTCGCAATTTACCTTGCCCATCTAACTTTGAAATATCACGACGAGCAGTTGCAGGAGACACACTAAATTGTTCGGTTATATGAGAAACATTGATCACTCGATGCGTTTCCAATAACGACAATATTTCATTGTGTCTTTGCACTTCATTCATAATCATCGCCTTATTAGTTAATAATCACGACCATGATGACATATGACTCAAAATGATTACTAGTGATTAGTTTTGATTCTATTTATCTCATCTAATATTGTCAACCTTTGCTTATGCAAAAAAACAATATTTGATTCAAGTAAAAATATCACATTGATATATATGGATATTTTAAATTTTACGTGATCAAGTCGCCATTTATTTATTTTTTTACTGGTAAAAAAACAGACAAATGCAAACAATCATAAAAGAGCAATTCGTGATTACATATGATCACATTTGATTTTTGCGGGATTGTTTAACCCCTTTAAATGATTATATCGCAATAACACCAGATACGATCAATATGAATCATCTCTGACCCAGATAAATTACAAATACAATTTGATTAGAGGTAAAAATATGGATTTTTTATACGACGCTTTCTATATTTTTTACAGCCAAGTAATGACAAAAGCGCCTCTATTATTAGGCTTAGTCACATTTATTGGTTATTGGCTATTAAAGCGCGATGGCACGACAATCCTCAAAGGGACAATCAAAACGATTGTTGGTTTTATGCTAGTTGGCGTTGGAGCCAGTACTTTAGTTTCCAGTTTTAAACCCGTAATAGAAAAAATGTCTGAATACCATGGACTTACGGGCTCAGTTATTGACCCATATACGTCAATGATGGCGACAATGGAAGCCATGGGTGATAACTATTCTTGGGTGGGCTATACCGTTTTATTAGCTCTCGCAATTAATATTGTTTTAGTCCTTTTTCGCCGCGTCACGGGTATTCGTACCATTATGTTGACAGGGCATATTATGTTTCAACAAGCAGGCCTAATCGCTGTTTTCTATTTTGTGCTTGGCTCAAGCATGTGGGAAACCATTTTGTATTCTGCGGTATTAATGGCGCTGTATTGGGGAATTTCTTCCAATATTATGTTTAAGCCAACGCAAGAAGTTACTGGCGGTGCCGGTTTTTCTATCGGCCACCAGCAGCAGTTTGCCTCATGGATAGCAACCAAAGTTTCCCCGAAATTGGGGGATAGAAAAGACAGTGTTGATAATTTAAAACTGCCCAAATGGCTGCATATCTTCCATGACAGTATTTCCGCTACTGCCATTGTGATGACCTTATTCTTTGGTGTGATCTTAATTTCCTTTGGTATACCTAATCTGCAAACCATGGCAGGGACCACCCACTGGACCATTTATATTATTGAAACAGGTTTAAAGTTTGCCGTTGCTATCCAAATCATTGTAACGGGTGTGCGAATGTTTGTTGCCGAGCTTTCTGAGGCCTTTAAAGGAATCTCCGAACGTGTCATTCCCAACGCTGTGCTCGCTATCGATTGTGCGGCAATCTACGCTTTCTCACCTAATGCGATGGTGTTTGGCTTTATGTGGGGGGCAATTGGGCAATTTGTTGCCGTTCTGGGTATGTTGGCATTTAACTCGCCAATTATGATTATTCCTGGTTTTATCCCAATGTTTTTCTCCAACGCCACTATTGGTATCTTTGCAAACCATTTTGGCGGCTGGAAAGCGGTTATGAAAGTCTGTTTTGTCATGGGCGTTATCGAGATATTAGGTTCTGCTTGGGCCATTGATCTTATCAATCGACAAGGTACTGAATTTAGCGGTTGGATGGGAATGGCCGACTGGGCATTAGCTTTCCCTGTCATTATGCAAGGTTTGTCTTTCTCTAAAATGTTCTTCTTTGTGGTTGTCGCCCTCTCCTTTGTCTATATGTACTTTGCCGCAAAAAAATTACGCGCTGAAGAAGACGCACAAAGTCCAACCGAAACTGAAATTCAGATCAATCAGAAAGCTGAAGCAGCCCCACTTGAAAATAGCGGCGCTAAACCTGTACGTATCTTAGCAGTTTGCGGTAATGGACAAGGCTCGTCAATGATGATGAAAATGAAAATTGGCCAGTATCTTGAGAAAAAAGGGATCCCACACATCATGGACTCCTGCGCCGTATCTGACTATAAATCAAAATTAACAGCCACTGATATTATCGTTTCCTCTAAGCATTTAAGCTCAGAAATGGACCCCGGTGATGGGAAATTTGTGCTTGGCGTACAAAATATGCTCAACCCTAACTCATTCGGTGATGAACTACTCGATATCATACATACTAATTTTATCGGAAATAAATAGCCTAAGTCATAGGAATAGATATCGCTCATAACGGTATCTACTCCCTTAACGTTGAAAAATAGGAAGGCAATGATGGGATTTAAACAATCACTAATCGACAATAATTCGATACAGCTACAAGCATCCGCTGATAACTGGCGTGATGCTATTAAGATAGGTACAGACCTGCTCATCGCTTCGGGGGCGATAAAACCCAGTTATCATGAGGCAATCATCAGCAGCGTCGAAAAACTTGGGCCTTATATTTGTATCGCACCTAATTTGGCCCTTCCCCATGCAAGACCTGAAGATGGTGTACTAAAAACAGCCTTTGCTTTAGTCACTCTAGACAAACCCATTATTTTTGATGGCGAGGATGAACCCGTTGATGTGCTGATCACCTTAGCGGGTAGCTCATCAGATGAACATATGGAAGGCTTGATGGAAGTGACTCGCGTTCTCGATGATGAAAACAGTGAAACCGGTGTCGATCTTGATAAATTACGTCGCTGCCGCACCATTGATGATGTTTATCAGGTTATTGACCAAGCATTATGCTAATTTAATGATAATAAAAAAGAATCATTAATTAGCAATAGAGGTAATCAACTATGTATAACGTATTAGCGCTTGATTTAGATGGCACAGTTTTAACTCAAGAACACACTATCCACCCAGCCGTCAAACAAGCCATTCACAAAGCAGCAAAACAATGCCATGTCATGATAGTCACGGGTCGCCATCATACCGCAGCTCGCCCCTATTATGATGAGCTTGGTTTAACCACGCCAATTATTTGTTGCAATGGTACTTATATTTATGATTACCAAAATGAAAAAGTTCTCACACACAATGCTCTCACCAAAGAGAACGCGCTCACTTTTATTGAACTGGCGCAACAGGACAAACTGAAAATGGTGATGTATATCACCGATGCCATGGTGTATTCAAAAATCGATCCCATCGATTACATGAGCGCGATGGAGCAATGGGCTAACGACCCAACCATGGCCCATCCGCCAAAAATTTATCGCATTGATTCATTTGAAGAACAAGTCCAGCACGCTGACTATATTTGGAAATTTGTCGTCGAAGGTGAACCGGCTACGTTAGAGCGCTTCTTAAACTCACCTTGGATAAAACAAACTTTTAATGCAGAAAAATCATGGTCAAACCGTTTCGATTTTGCTGCTAAAGGCAATAACAAAGGCACGCGTTTAGCTGAGTATCTTCATTCTCTGGGTTATGACTCGAAGCAAGTTATTGCTGTTGGTGATAATCACAACGATATCTCCATGATTAAGCTAGCAGGCTTAGGAGTTGCAATGAAAAATGCTGATGACACCGTGAAGTCCCATGCGGATTTCGTTTGTGCTACCGATAACAATGGTGATGGCCTTGCGTGTCTCATACATGAAAATATTTTAGGACAATCACAATGACAAAGCCTTTGATCCAAATAGCTCTAGACCAAACCAACTTACCGGCTGCACTCGAAGTGGCTGAAAATGTACACACTTTCGTTGATATTATTGAAGTGGGCACAATCTTAGCTTTTGCAGAAGGCATGAATGCAGTCGCGACTTTACGTCAAAAATATCCCAACCACATTCTAGTTTGCGATATGAAAACCACGGATGGTGGAGCCATTTTATCGAAAATGGCATTTGAAGCGGGAGCAGATTGGATCACAGTATCAGCGGCGGCACATATTGCCACTATAGCTGCCTGTAAAAAAGTTGCCGATGAGTTTAATCGTGAAATCCAAATTGAAATCTATGGTAATTGGACTTTTGACGATGCTAAAAATTGGGTTGAACTTGGCATTTCGCAAGCTATTTATCATCGTTCCCGTGATGCAGAACTCGCTGGTATTGGCTGGACCAATGAAGATATCGAAAAAATGCGCAAACTGTCTGATTTAGGACTAGAACTCTCAATTACAGGCGGGATAGTTCCAGAAGACCTGCATTTATTTAATGGTATCAATGCAAAAGCCTTTATTGCTGGCCGTGCGTTAGTGGGTGAAAAAGGCCAAAAAACGGCGGAAGCACTAAGGGAACAAATTGACCGTTTTTGGAAATAGTAATTAGGAATAATTCTGACTCAAAAACCGACCTTTCCGTTTAAAACTCACTCGATTAAAATTCAGGCCAGCAAAATAGCTGGCCTTTTCAACAATCTATCAAACTTGTGATTTATTAACCTAATTGCCTACGTGCATTACGGAAAATCCGCATCCACGGGCTATCTTCTCCCCAATTTTCAGGGTGCCATGAATTACTCACAGTGCGGAAAACACGCTCAGGGTGCGGCATCATGATCGTTGCTCGGCCATCTTTCGAGGTCACCGACGTAATACCATTAACTGACCCATTCGGGTTAGCTGGATATTGCTCAGTTACCTGACCGTAGTTATTCACGAAGCGCATTGCCACCAGCCCATTATCTTCTAATTGCTGTAAATGTGCGGCTGCACGGGTTTCCACTTGCCCTTCCCCATGAGAAACCGCTATCGGCATACGAGAACCTGTCATATCTTGCAGTAACAGTGATGGGCTTTTTGCTATTTCAACTAAGCTAAAGCGTGCTTCAAAACGTTCAGAACGATTACGTACAAAACGAGGCCAGAATTCAGCACCTGGGATAAGCGTATGTAAGTTCGACATCATCTGGCAACCATTACATACCCCCAGAGATAAAGTATCAGCACGGTTAAAGAATGTCTCAAATTCATCACGGACTTTATTGTTGAATAAAATAGATTTTGCCCAACCTTCACCCGCACCTAATACGTCACCATAAGAGAAACCGCCACAAGCCACTAATGCTTGGAATTGTTCCAAAGACAAGTTACCTGCGAGTAAATCACTCATATGCACATCAATTGCATCGAAGCCAGCACGGTCAAAGGCTGCCGCCATTTCCACATGTGAGTTCACACCTTGTTCACGTAAAACAGCTACTTTAGGACGTACACCTGACAAAATAAATGGCGCTGCAATGTCTTCTTCAATGTCATAAGTCAATTTCACATTCAAACCTGGGTCTTGGTTATCCTGTTTCATTGTATGTTCTTCGTCTGCACACATTTCGTTATCGCGCAAGCGCTGCATTTGCCAAGTCGTTTCAGCCCACCATTGGCGCAATAAACTGCGAGACTCGCGGTAAACAACCGTATCTCGGCTATTGATGATCACGGCATCATCTTGTATTGCAGAACCTAAATAATGAACACAGCCTGCAAGCCCTGCTTGTGCAAAACATTCTGCCACATACTCTCTATCGGCTTCATTAATTTGAATGACAGCGCCTAACTCTTCGTTGAATAATGCTGCGAGCGTGTCTTCATCAAAAGAGCTAATATCAACATTAATACCGCAATGACCTGCAAAAGCCATTTCCACTAAAGTGACGAATAAGCCGCCATCTGAGCGGTCATGATAGGCTAATAATTTTTGCTCGGATAATAACTTCTGAATGGTATTAAAGAAGCCAAGCAATACTTCAGGGCTACGTACATCAGGGGCTTTATTGCCTAACTGACGATATACCTGTGCGAGTGCAGAACCGCCCAGCGCGTTATGGCCTTGCCCGAGGTCAATTAATAACAAGGCATTATCATGACCTGTTTTTAACTCAGGTGTCACTGTTAAGCGGACATCTTCAACACGGCCAAATGCACTAATCACCAAGGAAAGTGGCGACGTCATTTCACGCTCTTCACCATCCTGCTGCCAACGAGTTTTCATTGACATGGAATCTTTACCAACAGGGATGGTTAAGCCTAGCGCAGGACAAAGCTCTTCCCCTACCGCTTTAACCGCTTCATATAAACCTGCGTCTTCCCCCGGATGCCCTGCCGCTGCCATCCAGTTTGCAGACAATTTAACGCGTTTTAAATTTTGCACATATGAACATGCAATATTGGTTAATGCTTCACCCACGGCCATGCGTGCTGATGCAGCGAAATCCACCAATGCTACTGGCGTTCTTTCCCCAATAGACATGGATTCCCCATAGTAGCTATCTAAACTTGCAGTCGTTACCGCACAGTTAGCGACAGGAATTTGCCATGGGCCAACCATCTGATCACGAGCAACCATGCCTGTAACGGTTCGGTCGCCAATGGTAATTAAGAATGTTTTTTCAGCTACGGCGGGTAAATGCAGGACACGTTTCACCGCTTCATTTAAATTAATCGCTGTTCTGTCTAATGAATCCGGTTCCGCCTTTAATGTTTTTACATCACGCAACATTTTTGGCGTTTTGCCTAATAAAACATCCAGTGGCATATCAATCGGTTGGTTAGCAAAATGTTCATCATTTAATGTCAAATGACGTTCTTCAGTGGCTTCCCCAATCACTGCAAACGGCGCACGTTCACGCTCACAAATTGCGGTGAACACAGGAAGCTGCTCTGGTGAAACGGCCATTACATAACGTTCTTGAGATTCGTTACACCAGACCTCCAATGGGCTCATTCCTGGCTCATCATTGAGAATCTTACGTAACTCAAAGCGCCCACCACGGCCACCATCACTGACCAATTCTGGCATCGCGTTCGACAAACCGCCTGCGCCTACGTCATGGATAAATAAAATTGGGTTATCATCACCAAGTTGCCAACAGCTATCGATGACTTCTTGGCAACGGCGTTCCATCTCTGCGTTATCGCGCTGTACCGAAGCAAAATCCAGGTCTGCATCTGATTGGCCCGATGCCATTGATGATGCAGCTCCACCACCTAACCCGATATTCATTGAAGGGCCACCGAGTACAATGAGTTTTGCACCGACCGTAATTTCGCCTTTCTGTACGTGATCTGCACGGATATTTCCTATGCCCCCCGCTAACATAATCGGCTTATGATAACCACGTAACTCTTCTCCATTGTGGCTATTGACCTTTTCTTCATAAGTACGGAAATAGCCTAATAACGCAGGGCGACCAAATTCATTATTAAATGCCGCACCGCCTAATGGCCCTTCCATCATAATATCCAAAGCGGTCACAATGCGCTCTGGTTTACCGAAATCTTCTTCCCAAGGCTGTTCAAAACCAGGAATACGTAGGTTAGAAACCGAAAAACCGACTAAACCTGCTTTTGGCTTCGCGCCACGACCTGTTGCGCCTTCATCACGAATTTCACCACCAGAGCCTGTTGCTGCGCCTGGCCAAGGCGAAATCGCTGTTGGGTGGTTATGGGTTTCTACCTTCATTAAAATATGAGCATCTTCTTGGTGGTAGCGGTAAGTGCGCCCTTCAGGCTCAGGGAAGAAACGACCAACAGGCGAACCTTCCATCACGGCTGCGTTATCTTTATATGCCGATAAAACGTGGTCAGGTGTTTTTTCAAACGTATTTTTAATCATTTTAAACAGCGATTTAGGCTGTTCTTCGCCATCAATCACCCAATCTGCATTAAAGATTTTGTGGCGACAGTGTTCTGAGTTTGCTTGAGCAAACATGTAGAGCTCAACATCCGTTGGATTACGTTTTAACCCGACAAAGGCCTCTAACAGGTAATCAATTTCGTCATCAGCTAATGCCAGTCCCATTTCCCTGTTTGCTGTTTCCAATGCAATACGACCACCCGCAATCACATCAATAGATTTCATTGGTGCTGGCTGGTGCTGCACAAATAATGCGCTCGCTTGTTCAAAAGAAGAGAAAATGCTTTCCATCATGCGATCGTGCAAAATAGCGATCACTTCATGCCACTGCTCTTGGGTCAGTGCATCACCTTGGACATAATAAGCAACCCCACGTTCAATACGCTTGACTTGATTAAGACCACAGTTGTGTGCAATATCTGTTGCTTTTGAAGACCATGGAGAGATAGTTCCCGGACGAGGAGTCACTAAAATAAGCTTACCGAATGGGTCGTGCTCTGCCAGAGAAGGGCCGTACTTTAACAAACTGCTCAGTTTGCCTTGCTCACTATCACTCAACGGCGCCGAAACTTCAGCAAAGTGCATATACTCAGCATAGATATCCGTGACAGGAAGCTGTTTTTCTACAAACAGTGCCAAAAGGCGGGTAATACGAAATGCTGATAGAGCAGGTGAACCACGCAAAATTTCCATCGTCTTAATTTCTCTCTTTTAAACGCCAGCCCTGAACATGAAAGCAGGGAAACCGGAACACATTATAGAGCAATGTTCATCAATACGAAACCGTTTGCGTGATTAAAAATAAAGCGATTAGTTAAATATTATTCTGTGCTAAATACGATAATATAGGTTGCACCCTTCCTAAATGTTGAGCAAAATAGCCGACTACTGGAATTATAACCATTACTTAGCCATACTCTTTTATGGACATACAGCACCAGTCAATGCACGAGAAACTATTATTTGAATAACTTAAAAGTTAACTATTTAATTGTCGTGGTCATCGCGCTACTGGCTACTATGGTCATCGGTTTTAACGTCCGTTGGCCCAATACGCAGAATTCACAAATTAATAAAATTATTTCTCAAGGTGAATTACGTATTAGTGCCGTTAGCTCGCCACTTATCTATATTGATGAGCAAAAACAGCTGCGCGGGTTTGACTACGAGCTGGCTCAAGGCTTTGCCTCATACCTAGGAGTTAAACTCAAAATAACCATCCGCCCAACATTCGAGCAAATATTTGATGACCTTGAAAATGGTGATGCTGATATCGCGGTAGCGGGCCTGCTGTATAACAAAGACCGTTTAGCCAAAACGAAAACCGGTCCAAGCTATCTTAATGTTACTCAACAACTTGTATATCGTAAAGGAACAAACCGTCCCAAAAATTTCAATGAAATTAATGGTAAATTATTAGTTACCGCTGGCACAGCTCATGCAAGTACACTTAAAGAATTGTCCAAAGAATACCCAGACCTAAAGTGGGAAGAAACTTCAAAATACAATACCAGTCAAATCCTTGAAATGGTTGCTGATGGCGAGGTTGACTACACGTTAGAAGACTCTATTGCGGTTGCACTACAACAACGTATTCACCCTCAAATTGCCGTGGCTTTTGATTTATTGGATGAACATGCTATCACTTGGTACATGCGACGTAGCAAAGAAAACAGTTTAGACGCTGCGTTACTTGACTTCTTCAATCTCAGTCATGAAACCGAATTACTCGCACGCCTTAATGAAAAATATTTTAGCCATGTAGAATCCTTCGATTATTTCGACACAATGGCATTTATAAAGGCAATTGATAATAAACTTCCCGAGTATCAACCGCTGTTTGAAAAATATGCTCAGGTGATTGACTGGAAATTATTAGCAGCTATCGCATGGCAAGAGTCCCATTGGGACCCTTTAGCGACTTCGCCTACAGGTGTACGTGGGCTAATGATGTTAACCAAGCCAACGGCAACAACAATGGGTATTGCTGACAGGTTAGACCCGGAAGAAAGTATTAAGGGTGGTGCCGCTTATCTTGCTTATATTATGGAACGTTTACCTGAAACCATCGAAGAAGATGACCGCATCTGGTTCGCCCTTTCTGCCTATAATATGGGATATGGGCATATGCAGGATGTACGTAAATTAACTGAAATGTTAGGCGGAGACCCTAACCGGTGGTTAGATGTGAAAGCTCGCTTACCTTTATTGACACAGAAAAAATATTACTCACAGCTCACTTATGGTTATGCACGTGGCCACGAAGCTTATCGTTACGTTGAGAATATTCGTCGTTATCATCAAAGTTTAGTTGGTTACTTACAAAGCCAAGAAAGAAAACAGCATGCACTTGATATTGCACAAAAATCACTTATTTATTTAATTTCACCAGAAAACCTGACAGCAGCTGAGTCTCAAACGATTCAAAATCAGTCCCCTATTCCTGAAAAAGTGAGTACTACGCATTTAGGGAAAATGAGTTCTGCAACGCAACCACCTAAAACACTTGAAGAAAAAAGACTACCATTAGGAAAGTATTTGCTTTCACTACATCCATCGCAAAATACCGATGAAACCGATGATAAAACGCCCATCACACCACTAAAAGCACCTGAGAAGCCGTTATAAATCATGCTGAAATAAAATGGGAGCGCTAAAATTTACCATATTAGCGCTTTTGTTCTTTTTTTTGGGCTCTACGCAGCTTAAAAAAAGCACTCAACATTGAAGAACATTGCTGTTCTAGAACACCACCAGTAACATCCACATAATGATTTAACCCTGCTTGCCCCATGATATCTAGGTAAGAACCACAAGCTCCAGTTTTAAAGTCCTTAGCACCATAAACTACACGGCTAATACGGCTGTGGATCATTGCACCTGCACACATAATACAAGGCTCTAACGTGACATATAAGGTGGTATCTAATAACCGATAATTTGATAGCTCTTGCCCTGCTTGTTGCAAAGCCATAATCTCAGCATGTGCAGTCGGATTGTGGTCAATAATAGAACGATTCCACCCCGAGGCAACCAAATGGTTATCTTTCACTAAGACCGCACCGACAGGAATTTCGCCAAGATCTTGTGCTTTTAGCGCAAGTTCAATGGCTTGTTGCATCCAATACTCATCAATTTCTATTTGTGTCACTCTTACCTCTAACCAATGCGTTTATACGTGATTATCCTTAAATGTTAGAATGACCGCAATTAAAATGCTTTTGCCTTTATAATAACAACCTAATTTTAATTGCTAAAAATCGCTAATTTAGCTGCAAAACCCATAAAGAAAGCGCCTACCGTACAATTTCCAAGTTTTGCAAGGAGTTGCTTTTCACGTAAAAAACGAGCTATCAAGTAACCACTAAAAATCAATAAGCTTAAGTATAAAAAACTGACTAATTCTAAGATCGTCGCGAGTACAAGATAAGGCACCCATGCATGAGAGTAATTAAAATCAACAAATTGTATAAAGAAAGAAATATAAAATAGAATTGCTTTCGGGTTTGTTAAGCTCAGCACTAAGGCTCGAGTAAAATGGTTTTCTGTTTTAATTGAAATAGTGTCAGTGCCGTCTTGATTCGACTTCTTATGCATAAATGTGCTATATAAAATCTTACAACCTAAATATAGTAAATAAGCAGCCCCTAAATAGCGCACTATCATAAATAATGTTGGAGAAGCTTTGATTACCGAAGCTACACCAATGAATGACAGGAAAATTAATATCCCATCCCCAGTAAATACCCCTAGAGCAGCCCGATAACCAAACCGAGTCCCACTCGAAGTACTTGTTTTTAATACATATAATGAATTAGGCCCTGGTACGATAATGATTAAAACAAGCCCAGCTAGGTAAGTCCAAAAGTTAAGAACACCAAGATTTTCGAACATATTTTCAACCCTTTATCTTTTTTATTATTTTTATCACAACTTTCAATCTTTGTGAATATTTATTCTATTTATTAGATATATGAAATGAACTAATAATAAAGATTATTTTAAATCTAACTTATTTATTTATGATAACTAGGCAATCAAATTATTATTCATTATTAATAGTAAAAGGAATAAATATATGGCTATCATTAGAAGATTGGTACAAGACGGTTCATTTGAAGAGTTTTATCCAACAACAATGACATTCAATGCCGCAAAGCGTAATTATTTTTTAGGCCACTCAAAAGATAAAACTTACGTTGTCTATGCTATGGCTGATAATGGTAAAATTGAACCAAATGCTCCTGCGCAAAAAGGCAAATTAAGATCCTACCTTGGTAATATTCAAGCATTTTATGATACAGTAGATAATAAACAATACTTATATGGATATAATTTAAGCGAGAAAATCGTCGAATTATATGAAATTGACGATAAAGCTGGCATAAAACTACTCTATGTTGATGAATTTACTGTTGGAAGTACAATTCAATCGGCAACTCTATTTATCGCCAATGGCCTTATCCATATATTCAGTCAAGCTGAAAAAGATAAAAGCTGGAAAACCCATAGCTATAGCATCATATAATACCTTCCTTATATTACGTATATTTTATGACACCTTAAATTAGTCACAAGGGGTATTAATTTGCCCCTTATTTAAATAATCAACTTTAAAATCATATTTTAATAAAGAAAGAAAAGCGGTATAAGATCATCAACATTAAAACTTCACCACACTATTAACATTAGGTCTATTTAAATAAATAATCTTATCTTTCACCCTAGTTTCGATTATTTAGCATAGGTATATTTACATTCTTATCTTAATTCACTTTATTATTACATTCTAGTTTACTGATTATTTAAAAATAGAGAATAACGATCCAGATGTGAATACAATAACAGAAAAGGATACCAATATTCTGGTATAGCAAAAAATTGAACGCTAAAAACACAAATTTATCATTTAAATGATGTAAAACATCTACACTATGATTTGTTGTTACTTTTTTCAGGCTTTGCAGGTAAAATACATGGCATAAAAATATAAAAACCAAACGAAAGTAACGAATAGGTGCAAGGTATAAGTTACTAGTTTTTAACTTAATACAATGTAAATCACTGATATGTCTTTATTAATTACAAAACGCTGTATCAATTGCGATATGTGTGAACCCGAATGCCCAAATGATGCAATATTTATGGGTGACGAAATTTATGAAATTGACTCAACACTATGTACTGAATGTGTAGGCCATTACGACAAACCTACTTGCCAGTCCGTTTGCCCAATTACTAATACAATCATCACTGATCCTCAACATATCGAAACTGAAGAACAGCTTTGGGATAAGTTTGTTGCAATTCATCACGCCGATAAAATTTAGGTTTAACTTCACTTATATCCAATTATTCATCTAGTTATCCTTAAATGCTGCCAGTGATTTTTACTGGCAGCTCGGTATTACATTGATTCAAGAAATACTTTCTATGATAACTGTAGCAGATGCATAGTGACGTTCATCGGTAATAGAAACATGGTAATGCGTAACTTTTAACCGATTCGCTAGCTGTAATGCCTCCCCAGTTAAACTTAATAATGGTTTCCCCAATTTGTCATTGGTTACTTCAAATTGGTTAAAGGCTAAACCATTACGGATCCCTGTTCCTAATGCTTTTGCTGCCGCTTCTTTAACTGCAAAGCGTTTTGCTAAAAAACGAGCTGGCTTTGATTGCTGTTGATATTGGGCTAATTCAGTCTCAGTTAGAATTCTTTTCGCCAGACTATCACCGGTTCGTTCAAGCACCGACTCAATTCGAGCAATCTCAACAATATCCGTTCCTAATCCAACAATGGCCATTATTTACGTGCTTCTAATAAGATTTTTTTCATGTCAGTAACCGCTTGAGCTAACCCACTAAACAAAGCACGGCCAATAATTGCATGGCCAATATTAAGCTCATAAATTTCAGGTAACTGTGCAATACGTTGAACGTTATGGTATGTCAAACCATGACCCGCATTAACTTTAATGCCTTTACTCGCCGCATATACGGCACCATCACGAATACGGCGAAATTCTAACTCTTGCTCTTGTTCTGATTTAGCATCAGCATAAGCCCCTGTGTGAATTTCAATAAATGGTGCTCCACACTCTTGTGCTGCATCAATTTGCTGATGATCCGCATCAATAAATAATGAAACGAGAATGCCCGCGTCAGTCAGACGTTTTACAGCATCAGCCACTTTCTGTTTTTGGCCCGCAACATCTAAACCACCTTCAGTGGTTACCTCTTCACGCTTTTCTGGCACTAAACAGCAAAAAGTAGGTTTGATGCGGCACGCAATTTCAACCATTTCATCAGTTACCGCCATTTCAAGATTCATACGTGTTTGAATAGTTTCATTCAACAGAGTGATATCTCTATCTGTAATATGGCGTCGATCTTCGCGTAAATGCACTGTAATGCCATCAGCGCCTGCTTGCTCCGCAACAAATGCAGCTTGTACAGGGTCTGGATATTGAGTTCCTCTTGCATTTCTAACCGTTGCAATATGGTCGATATTTACGCCTAACAAAAGCTCTGCCATTTTTTATTCCCCATTAATAAACACTAACAAACTCATCTACCTACTATCCTACTGTAATTTTCTCCTTTGAGGGAATAAATCTCTCACCATTCGAAGCAAATTCCAATCTGTATATCCTGTTTCAGTATTTGTATTTTATTTTTGCGAAGCGCTTCGTAAGATTTTGTACCAGTGAAATAAATGTATTGTCTGAAAGAGCCAGCTCCGCTAAAAAGACACATGAGAAAAGGATATATTGTAGTAATCGAGGTGTAACAAACTAGATAAAAAATAAAATGAAAAACAATTTTAGCTCTGTTTGTTATGTGTAACTGGCGAGTAAGTAAACTGTCGAAATAATTCTCTGCTTTTTAAAGGTTTACCGCCTAAATATGGTTTTAAAGCAAGTCGGGTAAAACGTTTTGCTGCTTTGAGCGTATCTGCGTCAGGAAATTCTCGACTCGCCAATGCCTTAAGTTGTTTACCCGTAAAACTAAGCTGGTCAACAACCAAGCTACCAATAAACCCTTTTTCTTCTCTATACCGGTAAGTCATTGTGTCAGAAACGGGCTCTCCGCTGCCAGCGCAATGTAAAAAATCAACACCATAACCAAGGTAAGAAAGCAGAGCCAATTCAAACCGACGCAATGCAAATTCGGGAGTGTGCTCACTTGCGGCAAGGATCTGTAAGCATGAAAGGTAATCAAAAAATAGTGAGGAATATGGTGTACCAAATTCTAATACACGTGCGGTTAATTCATTAAGGTATAAACCACTATATAGAACGGTTCCCGTTAAAGGGAGAGCCAAAGACACAGGGTCGGCATTGATTAAGGTTTTGATTTCACCTTTGCCCCCCCAACGGATTAACAAAGGTGTGAAGGGCTGTAAACAGCCCCTTAATGGTGAACGATTACGGCGAGCGCCTTTTGCAAGTAAACGTATTTTCCCTTCGCCTTCAGTAAAAAAATCGAGCAATAAACTCGTTTCACTGTAAGGCCTTGAATGGAGTACAAACGCACGCTGCCAACCACTCACTTTGCCACCTACTATTTTAGGTCGTCAACATAACCCAGGCTACGTAATGCTCTTTCGTCATCAGCCCAGCCAGATTTAACCTTAACCCAAAGCTCAAGGTGTACCTTGTTATCAAACATTCTTTCCATATCGATACGCGCTTCGGTACCAATGGTTTTCAGTTTGCTCCCTTTGTTACCAATAACCATTTTCTTTTGGCCTTCACGCTCAACAAGAATTAAGCCATTGATATGGTAAATACCCGCTTCTGTTACCTTAAATTGTTCAATTTCGACGGTTACCGAATATGGCAGTTCATCACCCAAGAAACGCATGAGCTTTTCACGGATAATCTCAGATGCCATAAAACGCTGAGAACGGTCAGTAATATAGTCTTCAGGAAAATGATGAATAGCTTCAGGTATATGTTGTTTAACAATTTTAGCAATTGTATCCACACCAGTACCTTTTTCTGCACTGATAGGAACAACATCTAAAAAATTCATTTTCTGACTGATCATACTGATATGTGGCAACAGTATGGTTTTATCAGTCACATTATCAATTTTGTTAATTGCCAATATAACAGGGCAACGCAAGCTAGATAACTTAGTCAGTACCATTTCATCATCAGCGGTCCAATTAGTTCCTTCAACAACAAAAATAACTAATTCAACATCACCAATTGAACTGGATGCAGCGCGATTCATTAAACGGTTAATTGCACGTTTTTCTTCAATATGAAGTCCTGGGGTATCAACATAAATAATTTGGTAATTATCTTCTGTGTGGATCCCCATAATACGATGGCGAGTCGTCTGTGGCTTTCTCGAAGTAATCGAAACTTTTTGCCCCAGTAATTGATTCAATAATGTCGATTTACCGACATTTGGCCGTCCAACTATGGCAACAAAACCACAGTGGGATTGTAATTCACTCATTCAAGCTCCAAAATTTTCAATGCTTGCTCTGCTGCTGCTTGCTCCGCTTTACGACGGCTTGAGCCAACGCCATTAATCGGTTGGTCAATACCACTGACTTGGCAGTGGATCGTAAATTCTTGATCGTGAGCTTCACCTTTAACCTGAACAACCAAATAATTAGGTAGTGGTAAATGGCGTCCTTGCAGATATTCTTGTAACCTTGTTTTCGGGTCTTTTTGCTTATCACCCGGACTGATCTCAACCAGTCTACTTTGATACCAATCTAAAATAATTCTTTCGATCGTTTGGATATCACTATCTAAAAAAATACCACCGATCAGTGCTTCAACAGTATCAGCAAGGATAGATTCGCGACGAAAACCACCACTTTTTAATTCCCCCGGTCCTAAACGTAAACATTCACCGAGTTCAAATTCGCGTGCGATTTCTGCTAATGTATTTCCGCGTACAAGCGTTGCTCGCATACGACTCATATCCCCCTCGTCTACCTTTGGAAAACGGTGGTATAAGTCATTTGCAATCACAAAACTCAAAATCGAGTCACCTAAAAATTCTAGGCGTTCATTATGTTTGCTGCTTGCACTTCTATGTGTCAATGCTTGGATTAATAACTCGTTCTGTTTGAATTGATAACCAAGCTTACGTTGTAATCTTTCTATTAAAGAGGGGTTCATGTGCGCCCAACCATTTTTATTTGATAAAAAAGCACACGCAACAGACCTGTAAAATGCACCATTTTACAAAACTGTTGCGTTTGCACTGACTCCGAATACTCCCGCATTTTTGCAGCTCAGTGAAACTAATTATAAAAATCCATTAGTTACAATAAGTTAAAATGGGAGAGTTAATAATTGGGGAGCCAATAATATTAATTAATCTATATTGTACACTGGGTAAAACAATAATGCTTCGGATAATACGGGTTTTCAAACGAAAACCCGTATTTGTAGCATTTAGCTAGACCCACTAACCAAATTATAGTGGACCAATTCGACTAAAGCGAATACCTGTCGGCCATTCATTTTCTTGCTTATCAAGACTTAACCAAATAAATACCGCGCGACCAACTAAATTCTCTTCCGGCACAAAGCCCCACATACGGCTGTCAGAGCTATTATCCCTGTTGTCACCCATCATAAAGTAGTGCTTTTCAGGAACAATCCATTCATTCTTCGGCATACCTGGTTGCAAATATTTTGCTTCCGTAATTGCTTGACGAATAATCAAAATTTGATGCTCAACCGTATCCAATTTTTCACTACGTTCGTATTGACGCAATGCATTTCTTGGTAGAGGTTGGTCTAATGGAATTTCATAATTGCCCTTTTGGTTATCAACAACAGAACCGATATCAAGGAACATTGTCCATTCACTCGGCGCCAGAGGACCATAAACAATAGGTAAGGTCTCTGTACATTTGTTATCTGCACAATTAGGGTAAATTGTGAGTTCCTTTGCATCTGGGTTATAAATAATTTTATCACCCGGCATTCCAATAACTCGTTTTACAAAATCAACATTAGGATCTTTAGGGTATTTAAAAACTGCGATATCACCACGTTTCGGTTTACCTGTTTCGATTAATGTCGTTTGTGTGATTGGATCTTTCAAACCATAAGCAAATTTCTCAACCAACATAAAATCGCCAACTAACAACGTTGGCATCATTGACCCTGAAGGTATTTGAAATGGCTCATAAATAAATGAACGCACAATCAGTACAATCGCTAACACAGGGAAAATAGACGACCCTGTTTCAAGCCATGATGGACGGCGGACAGCATTTGCCACATCCGCCTCACTCACTGCGCCATTTGTTGCATCCTGTAACTGCTTAAGTTTTGCTTTACGCGCAGGTGCAAATTTAAACTTGTCTAAACACCATATAATCCCGGTGATTAATGTTGCCAGTGTTAGGATCAAGGCAAAGGTGTTAGCCATTGAGACTCCTTGTAAACTTAGTCTTTACCAACATGCAATATAGCAAGGAACGCTTCTTGTGGTAGCTCAACGTTACCAACTTGCTTCATGCGTTTCTTACCATCCTTTTGCTTCTGTAACAGTTTTTTCTTACGGCTAACGTCACCGCCATAACACTTGGCAAGTACGTTTTTACGCAGTTGTTTAACTGTAGAACGAGCAATAATGTGGTTACCGATCGCAGCTTGAATCGCAATATCGAACTGCTGACGCGGGATCAACTCTTTCATTTTTTCAACCAGTTCACGGCCGCGATATTGAGAATTCGCACGGTGAGTGATCAAGGCCAAAGCATCTACACGCTCATTGTTAATAAGAACATCAACACGCACCATGTCTGATGCTTGGAAACGTTTAAATGCATAATCTAAAGATGCATACCCACGAGACGTTGATTTTAAGCGGTCGAAGAAATCCAATACCACTTCTGCCATTGGGATTTCATAAGTCAACGATACTTGATTACCATGATAGACCATATTGGTCTGAACGCCACGTTTCTCAATACAAAGTGTAATAACGTTACCTAAATATTCTTTAGGCATCAGCATATGACACTCTGCGATTGGTTCGCGTAATTCTTCAATATTGTTCAATGCCGGTAGCTTAGATGGGCTATCGACATACACGATATCACCATTGGTCTGCTGCACTTCATACACTACAGTTGGCGCAGTGGTAATCAAATCAAGGTCATATTCACGTTCTAAACGTTCTTGAATGATTTCCATGTGCAGTAAGCCAAGGAAACCACAACGGAAACCGAAACCTAGCGCAGTAGAAGTTTCTGGCTCATAAAATAAAGACGCGTCATTTAGACTTAACTTACCTAGTGCATCACGGAATGATTCATAGTCATCAGAACTGACTGGGAATAAACCAGCGTAAACCTGTGGTTTAACCTTTTTAAAACCAGGTAATGCTTTATCTGCTGGATTACGAGCCCCTGTTAGCGTATCCCCAACTGGGGCACCAGTGATGTCTTTAATTGCACAAACTAACCAGCCCACTTCACCGCAACTCAAAACATCACGGTCGATTTGCTTAGGTGTGAAAATACCGAGGCGATCTGCATTATATACTTGCCCGGTGCTCATCACTTTAATTTTATCGCCTTTTCTCAATGTTCCGTTTTTAATACGGATCAATGAAACAACGCCTAAATAGTTATCAAACCACGAGTCAATAATAAGTGCTTGCAAAGGCGCATCCGCATCCCCAATCGGAGGTGGGATCTCTTTAACAAGGCGTTCAATCACATCTTGAACACCAATACCTGTTTTTGCAGAGCAGCGAACTGCATCATGCGCGTCAAGGCCAACAATATCTTCTATTTCATCAGCAACACGCTCAGGATCTGCAGCGGGTAAATCAATTTTATTTAAAACCGGAACTACTTCTAAATCCATTTCGATAGCGGTATAGCAGTTTGCCAAGGTTTGAGCCTCAACGCCTTGCCCTGCATCAACCACCAGCAAAGCACCTTCACAGGCTGCTAATGAACGAGATACTTCATAAGAGAAGTCTACGTGACCCGGGGTGTCAATGAAGTTTAATTGGTAAGTTTCACCATCTGACGCCTTATAATCAAGCGTCACGCTCTGTGCTTTAATAGTGATCCCACGCTCACGCTCTAAGTCCATCGAGTCTAAAACTTGTGCCGCCATTTCGCGGTCGGTTAAGCCACCACAAATTTGAATAATGCGATCTGACAAGGTCGACTTACCATGGTCGATATGAGCAATGATGGAAAAGTTTCTTATATTATTGATTTTCAAGGTAATATCTTCTTTTAAATTGCCTTACAAAATCAGCTTTGTGCAAGTATCGCGACAAAACTAAAATGCTATGATTATCACAAGATTGTTAATTAGCAGCATTTTACATATAAGAACCCGCTAACACAAAGATTCAATGTAAAACAACTGTAAACCTGCATCAGGTTAATAGGTTAGTCGTCATAATTCATCATTAATACAAACCACATCAACCACGCTTATAGCCATAATCAATCTATTGTAATTTCTAACTCAAAACAGACAAAATATGTTAATGACTTTATTAGCCATAATACTATTTGTATGTTAATTAATTCTAATCCACAAAAAAGGGAAACATATGTTCCCCTTTCAATTGATAATATCAAATTAACCTTCTAACTCAACATATTGAAATTTAGCAATTAATTTGTACTGAAAGCTCGCTCGGAGGCAACCCTATCTGTAAAACAACAGGTTGAAAAGCTTCATCATCGCGCAAATTTGACGCTAGCCTACGCGCAACATAAAAACCAATAATACCACCAATTACACCTGAAATCGCTATCCAGAACTGCTCAAAATCAAACGCCTGCGCTAAGCCTGCAAAAATAAACAACCCCAAAATGGGTGTTAAGTAAACTAACAGCGCTGAGCGAATTAAACTCCCCTCAGGGATGCCCACTTCAATTTTCTGCCCTTCAACTAGTGGTTGTTCAATTGCGATTTCTAATTCATGTTCCGTATTTGGCCCAATTTTGCTTAAAGCATAAGAACCACAGGTTTTACGAGCACCGCAACTACCACAGCCGGATGAAGAACCATAGCGCAATAAAGCCCTACCGTTTTGCCAACGGACTACTGTTGCCCACTCTTTTACCATAATTTACTCCCGAAACTGAATACTACCTGCTACCACTTGTGCTGTTGCTAATGGTAATTCACCAATGATAGTGATGACATTTTGCTTTTGCGTCATTGTGTAAATAGTTCGACGCCCATTTTGAAGCGGTTGATCGAGTAACGGGCCTTTAGTCGATTTTGTCACATTTACAGAAAAGGTAAATAAACCATCACTAAACATTGCAGTTTCAACCACGTCATCTTCAGCTAATTTTCGCGAAGAACGGGATATTTCTTCAAAACCAGGTGGTAACATGCCAACTTGCCACTTAAAGGAAGGATTTCCATTTTTAGGGGAAATCAATAATGGCGGCATATTCACTTTACTTAACGCAAGTAATGAATCCTTAACTGTTTGGCTATCTAGCACCGTCGAGATCACACGAAATTGTTCTAATGTTTGGCTATTATTATCGAGAAGGTCGATACGTAATGGCAATTTCGTTTCTTCATCGATCAATACTACATAGTTAAACCGAGAATTGTCTTTCGATATTATGCGAATTACTAATGCTGGCCTATCGCCAATGTGGGTCCGCCCTGCATCAATAAAATTATAATAAGGTTTAATCTGTTGATAATTGGCAAAAACTACTGATGGTAAATTATCAACTATATATTTACCATTTAAGCTGAATGCATCAAAACCAGGTTCAAAGTAACTGATGCTATTGCCTTTTTGAACAATTTCACGACGCGATGAATCCATTTGGATCATTTGTGAAACAGGTTCACCATTAATGATGGCATGGCGGTAACGTACAGGTGTTATTGATTGCGGACTGAATGTCATATAAGACATTTCGTAAGAAAGGTTCTGGGCAGCATTTCCCATTTCTTTAAAAAGAACATCGGCATCTAGTTCAGATGCCGAAGCTTGATTAGAAATAATCAGGCTGCCCGTCAGGCAGATGACGGATAACCATTTGTTCATTATTGCAATTTAACTCCTGCTGAAGACGCAGGTTTTACAGACTCTTGATATTGCTGGTTAAGCATCGAGCGTCTTTCAATTTCATACTGTTGAAGCATCGCATTAATACGTTGATTTTGTTGCTCAACTTGTTGAATTTGCTGCTCATTACCAAATAATTGGTTATCTGAGATATTTAAGCTAACTGGAGCCCCGCTGCCAACAGGAATAGTATTAAACATTGGCTCATCAACCGGTGAGTCAACGGCATTACTTTGGTTGTATTGTTGAACCCCAACAATAACCGCCAAAGACACGCAAGCTGCAACACCAATTTGAGTCAGCTGGCTCGCCCAAGGACGAATTTTACCCCAGAATGGGAAAGCCCCCCAAGTCGCAGGCTCTGGCTGCGATTCGACAACTACCTGAGGATTAATACGCACAGCTTCATTCTCTAATGCTGCCGCAACTTTACTTGCAATATCGAAGTGCATGACTTCATTAGTATCGTTACGCAGAGTATCACGAATAAGATGATAGCTCTCCCAACGTTGTTTTAACGTTGAATCACGTGAAATAGCGTTGACCAGTTCTAAGTCTAGTACTTCGCCATCCATCATTGCGGAAAGTTTCTCTCTTTGCATGCCCAATTACCTTCAGTTAATTGCATCACAATTATATTTAATTGACTGATTTAACAGACTAATACTGTTGAATCAGAGGCTGAACTTTATTATCAATCGCTTCCCTTGCCCTAAAAATACGAGAACGTACGGTGCCAACAGGGCAATCCATTATTTCTGCGATTTCTTCATAGCTCAAACCATCTAACTCGCGGAGAGTAATTGCCATTCTAAGATCTTCTGGCAGCGATTCGATGGTCCGGAAAACAACTTTCTTTAATTCATCAGACAACATTAAGTTCTCTGGGTTCGAAATTTCTTTTAAGGCACCAGCGGTTTCAAAGTTTTCTGCATCACTCGCTTCCAAGTCCGACGCAGGTGGGCGTCTATCTTGGGCAACTAAATAATTTTTAGCTGTATTTACCGCAATCCGATAAAGCCAAGTATAAAATGCGCTGTCACCACGAAACGAACCAATGGCGCGATAAGCTTTTATAAATGACTCCTGCGCAACGTCAGGCACATCTGCTTGCGGTACATAGCGGGATACTAAGCTTGCGACTTTATGCTGATATTTTATCACCAATAAGTTGAAAGCTTGTTGATCGCCTTTTTGTACCTTTTCAACCAAAATCTGGTCGGTCAGTTGCTCGCTCATTCCAGGAAGTATCTCCCGAATTCAGGCCGATAATATGTTAACTTGATCATGTTCTCCCTTCCTAAAGCAAGCACTACTTTGAGTAGTAGAACTCGTTGAAGTTCAATTTAATCTAAAAAAATAGTCAAAAATTTACAAAACTGATAAAAAAATTACTGAGACGATCTTAAAGATCCTTATTAAAACAACTGCCTATAATATTCTTTCAGGCCTATAAGACAGCATACAGATTTTAGGCGCGAATGCGATAGCTATCACACTAAAAGCATTTGAATACGTAAATAGCGCTAGGTCAATATACTGTGCATTAACAACCATCCACTAATAGCAATAGGACACTCGATAGGCTAACATAAAAAACTCAATACATACTATTATATACATGCAAACACTTATGAACGAATCCACACAGCATTACACTGATATTTTAATCATTGGGAGTGGTGTCGCAGGACTTTCAGCTGCCTTACGGCTCGCCCCTTTTCATCAAGTGACCATTCTCAGTAAAAGCAGCCTCAGCGAAGGGGCATCATATTATGCACAAGGTGGTATTGCCGCCGTTTTTGATGACACTGACAGCATCGAATCCCATGTAGAAGATACGCTAATTGCTGGTGCAGGTATCTGCCAGAAAGAAGCTGTTGAGTTTATTGCCTCCAATGCGAAACATTGCGTGCAATGGCTTATCGACCAAGGTGTTTTATTCGATACTGAAATTACCGAAAGCGGTGAAACACAGTATCATTTAACCCGTGAAGGTGGCCATAGCCATCGGCGGATCCTCCATCATGCTGATGCCACAGGAAAAGAAGTTGAAACCACGTTAGTTGACCTCGCTTTTGCCCACCCAAACATTCATATTAAAGAACGCTATAATGCCGTCGACCTTATCCTTTCTAATGAGGCTGAATCGCCACGAATTTTAGGCGCTTACGTATGGAACCGCCAAAAAGAGCAAGTTGAAACCATTCGAGCGAAAACGATTGTTCTAGCAACGGGCGGCGCGGCTAAAGTTTATCAATATACCACGAATCCAGATATTTCTTCTGGTGATGGTATCGCAATGGCGTGGCGGGCTGGCTGCCGTGTTGCTAACCTTGAATTTAATCAATTCCACCCAACGTGTTTATTTCACCCACAAGCACGCAATTTCTTATTAACTGAAGCATTACGTGGTGAGGGGGCTTACCTCAAGCGTCCTGATGGTAGCCGATTTATGCCAGATCACGACGATCGCGGTGAACTTGCTCCTCGCGATGTTGTTGCACGAGCTATTGACCATGAAATGAAACGCCTTGGTGCTGATTGCATGTATTTGGACATTAGCCATAAGCCTAGCGATTTCGTTAAAAACCATTTCCCGACTATTTATGCGAAATTGATGACTTTAGGGCTCGATCTGACCAAAGAACCTATTCCTATCGTTCCTGCAGCCCATTATACATGCGGTGGCGTTATTGTAGATGAAACGGGTATGACTGATATCACGAATCTCTATGCAATTGGCGAAGTGAGCTACACTGGCTTACATGGTGCAAACCGTATGGCATCCAATTCACTATTAGAATGCTTGGTATACGGTTGGGCGGCGGCTGAAAATATTAATAAAACGATCAAACAGATCGACGAAATCCCCTATTTATCTGAATGGGATGAAAGCCGAGTACATAACTCAGATGAACAGGTTGTTATTCAACATAACTGGCATGAATTACGCTTATTTATGTGGGATTACATGGGAATTGTGAGAACCACAAAACGGCTTGAGCGCGCACTGCGTCGCATCCATCTATTGCAGCAAGAAATTCACGACTACTATGCAAATTTCCGCATTTCAAATAACTTACTTGAATTACGTAACCTAGTTCAAGTCGCTGAATTAATGGTTCGTTGTGCATTAGAACGCAAAGAAAGCCGTGGATTACATTACACCTTGGATTACCCAGAACCACTTCCTAATTCAGGCCCCACTATTTTAAAACCTGAATAACATGAGCTAGGGCCGGCCTTTGAGCCGGCTTTAATATTTCACATAAAATGGCTGAATTAGTTTACGAAATTCATCGGTATACTCACCCTTTTCATCTTTGAGTGCCAGCGATGTCACTTGTGTTTGTATCTCTTGCAGTTGAATGCCCAATAGCATGCGATGGTAGACCGTTGTAGGTTTATCACTAACATTGACGCGAAAAGCGGTAAACCAACCTGAATTCTCAGCCATCTTCTGTATTTTTTCACCAACTTCATAGGGCAGCACTAAACAAAATAGTCCATGAGATGTAAGACAGGATTTTGCACTTTCGAGTAATACATCATGAGTTAATGTCGCGGTATATCTCGCTTGGTCTCGTTTTTCATCCCGACACGCAACCGCAGGTTCAAAGTAAGGTGGGTTACTAACAATCAAATCATATTGAACCGATGACAACTGGCTGTAACTCACAATGTCTTGATTGATGACATGTAAACGATCCGCCCATGGGGATTCAATAAAATTTTCTTGTGCTTGTACTGCCGCGTCACTATCTAACTCGACGGCATCAACACATAACATTGCATTTCTTTGTGCTAGCATCAATGCTATTAGCCCACTACCGCTACCAATATCCAATACAGACTGAACACCGTCTACAGGAGCCCAAGCCCCCAATAGCACACCATCCGTCCCCACTTTCATCGCACATCGGTCATGAGCCACAAAAAACTGTTTAAACGTAAAACCGCCTTTACGGTAATTCTTTTTTTGCTTACACATGCAAACACTCTAATTGGCTAATACTTGTTCGAACATTCTCATACTAAGCAAATAAAAGTCATAATTTAACCTATTTGCTACAATATAATTCTCATAATATGAGAATTATATTTGAGACGAAAAAAATTTACTGATAAGTTCGAAAAAAAGGAGATGCCATGAACAGTATAAATAGAACCTTAGACATCTTGTCTTACATCACAACTTGCGCATCTCCAGTGACGCCACAGTCTATCTCATCAGCGTTAGAGATCCCATTATCAACCGTCTATCGTTTACTAACAATTCTCATAGATTGGGAATTTGTATCTCACGCAAAACAATATGGAACATACTGTGTTGGCTCGCAGAGTATCAAAAATCAAGAAAAATACTATCACCACAGTTTATTGATGAGCGCGTCTAAACAAGAACTGCAAACTTTAGCGAAAAAAACCCAAGAAACCGTGGCGATTATCACCTCAAATTTACGAGAGACCATTTGTGTCGACATGATTGAGAGTGAACAAGCGCTGCGCTGCTCTTTTATTATTGGCCGGGGCAATACTTTAGTTAAAGGAGCAAGTGCGAAAACATTGTTAGCTTTTCGTCATGAACTCTATCAAAACCAAGTACTTGAAGCTCATACAAAGCAGTTAACCACTGAACAACAAAAAATAAAGCTACAACAAGATTTACAACAGATACGCAAACAAGGTTACGGCATGTCTGTGAGTGAAATCGATGAAGGCGTACTGGGTGTTTCTGCACCGATTTTCAAAGGTAATGATGTGTTAGCTGTCGTTTCAGTTATGGCACCTGAATTTCGCTCTACACATCGCGTGGATGAATTTATCACGCACACCCGCCAAACAGCGCATAACATCACTAAATTAATTAACTTGGAGTAACTATGACACAACCTTTCCAATGGCAAGGGCGCACAGATGGTGAAACACAAGAACATTTGCGCATCCACCAAGTCATTAATAAACACACACCTGCCAAGTTTGCATTAATTGGTTTTGCTTCTGATGAGGGCGTTCGACGCAATAAAGGCCGCCAAGGTGCAAAAGCAGGCCCTGATGCAATTCGTCATCAACTGGCAGGTTTGCCTATTCATCAACCACTTGCAATCAAAGATGTCGGTACAATTCGCTGTGATGATGGCAATTTAGAAGCAGCACAACGCCGTTTATCCGACCAACTTATCGCTCTCCTCGCTGATAACCAAAAACCGATTGTCCTTGGCGGTGGTCATGAAGTTGCATTTGCGAGCTTCCAGGGCCTGTTTGACTATGTTGAACAACATCAAGCGGGTAAAACGATTGGTATTATTAACTTTGATGCACATTTTGATTTGCGTGAAGCCCCTGTTGCCACTTCTGGCACTCCATTTTTACAATCAGCCATGTTGTGCCAGCAACACCAACGCTCTTTCAAATATTTATGTTTAGGCATCGCAGATCATGGCAATACAAAAGTATTATTCGATACCGCAGATACGCTAGGTTGCCAATATATCCGCGATAAAGAACTCGCTTATTCCAAGCTACCTCAAGCGATTGAAAAAATTAAAAAATTTATTGACGAAGTAGACTATTTATATGTCACCGTTGATTTAGATGTATTTTCTGCTGCTATTGCGCCGGGCGTTAGTGCACCAGCACCAAAAGGCATTTCTACTGAAATTTTTGATGAATTGTTTGCCATTATCAAGAGCAGCCAAAAAATTGCGGTTTTTGATATCGCAGAATGTAATCCTGAATTTGATATTGACAACCATACCGCCAAACTCGCGGCTTATTTGATATACCAATATTTATTCTAATAAAACAACACAACAACTCGACTGATAAATACACTGTTTCTCACGCTGTTAAGATTATTAATTTTCAAACACCACAATAAAAATAGCTTTGAAGTTGATTATCAAACTAGCCGTAACACAATAACTTAATGGTTTTTAACTATTGAATTTCGCGTTACAGCTAGGCGGCAAGTGACGTTATCCCTAGGAGCTACAAAAGTATGTGACTAGGGTAACGGAGCGCGGCCAACAACGCTGTAGCGCAATAACTTAATGGTTTTTAACTATTGAATTTCGCGTTACAGCTAGGCGGCAAGTGACGTTATCCCTAGGAGCATACAAAAGTATGTGACTAGGGTAACGGAGCGCGGCCAACAACGCTGTAGCGTGAAAGACAACAGTTAAAAAGGGAAAAATATGATTCTACACCTCGACACACTCTCCACCCTCTTCCTAACGGTGATCTGCTTACTCATGGGGATCCACTTAAAGAAACGTATCGAATGGCTACAGCGCTTTTGTATCCCTTCTCCCGTCATTGGCGGCTTTCTGGTTAGTTTGATTATTTGGGGGCTCAAATCATTTAATCTGGCCGAAATCAATTTTGATACCAGTTTACAAACCTTCTTAATGGTCGCTTTCTTTACCACTATTGGTATTGACGGCAGCTTCCGTATTTTAAAAAGTGGTGGTCGGTTACTCTTTATCTACCTGTTTATCTGCTGGTTTGTGGTTATTTTCCAAGACACCTTTGGTGCAGGCCTTGCTCATTTACTCGGTGTTGATCCCGTTATTGGTATCATGGCTGGTGGCGTTTCTCTTACTGGGGGACATGGTGGTGCAGCAGCCTTTGGTGGCATGGCTGAGGGCCTTGGCGTGCAATCCGCAACGGTTGCCGCAATTGCCGCAGCAACATTCGGCCTAATTACAGGAAGTTTACTTGGTGGTCCGATTGCAACGTTCTTAATTAAGAAATTTAACGTGCAGATTAAAGCTGATGAAAATGTTGAGCGAGTTCAAGTTCCTGAAACCATTGCTGGAAAAATTGAATCCATCGATGCTCACGCCTTTTTAAAAATGCTAGCACTTGTTCTTGGAATTATGGTTATTGGTCAATTCGCTTCAGCGCAATTTACCAAAGCAACCGGGTTTTCTTTGCCGAGCTATGTTGGAGCAATGATCATTGCGATTGTTATTCGCAATATTAATGACCAAGTAGAATTATTCCGTATTAACCAAAAGTCGGTTGACCTTATCTCTGAAGTTTCGCTTGGCCTATTTTTGACTATGGCGATGATGTCATTGAAAATATGGGAGCTAAAAGCTGTTGCTTTGCCATTATTCACCATTCTATTGGCGCAAGTGATTATTTTAATTCTATTAGTTGTCTTTGTCATTTTCCGCTTATTAGGCAAAAACTACGATGCCGCAGTAATGTGTGCTGGCCTAATGGGGCACGGCTTAGGTGCGACGCCAAATGCAATGGCGAATATGTCCTCTGTTTGTGAACGTTACAAACAAGTGTCAATGAAAGCTTTCATGATTGTGCCACTCAGTGGTGCCGTGCTCATTGACTTAGTTGGTATTCCTTATCATACATGGTTAATTAATATACTTAGCTAAGTTAGATAAGCATGAAGGAGGAAAAGCTCTTTCCTCCTTCAATTATTTATCTTCTCTATATTTCACTCACATGCATTGATATATCGCTCCCTGTCCACAGTGAAAACAGTTACACTTGAGCAAAGCTGATTTTTTCAGGTGAACAATTTTGCTAACCTGTTTATAATCAGCGCCCCAAATAGAGGTATATCATGACTGCATCCACTTTTACTGAACTTGAACTTGATGAAAGCCTAATTGATGCGCTTTCAGATAAAGGCTATCAACGTCCAACCGCTATTCAAGCGGCAGCTATTCCTGCTGCAATGGATGGCCGCGATGTATTAGGTTCAGCCCCGACAGGTACAGGTAAAACCGCCGCGTTCTTACTACCTGCGATCCAACATTTACTTGATTTCCCTAGAAAGAAATCAGGGCCGCCTCGCGTTCTAGTTGTCACACCGACTCGTGAATTAGCCATGCAGGTTGCTGACCAAGCAAAAGAATTATGTGCCCATAATCACCTAGACATTGCAACAATTACGGGTGGTGTTGCTTATATGAATCACGCTGAAGTTTTCAGTGAAAATCAAGACATTGTCGTCGCAACAACAGGCCGTTTACTCCAATATATTAAAGAAGAAAACTTTGACTGTCGTGCAGTTGAGATTTTGATCCTTGACGAAGCTGACCGCATGCTCGACATGGGTTTTGCCAATGACATAGAAACAATCGCAGGCGAAACACGCTGGCGCAAGCAGACCATGCTGTTTTCTGCAACTCTTGAAGGCGAAGCTATTCGTGACTTTGCTGAGCGCTTATTAGAAGACCCAATTGAAATTGACGCCGACCCTTCACGCCGTGAACGTAAAAAAATTCAGCAATTTCATTACCGTGCTGACACACTAGAGCATAAAACGGCATTACTGTGCCATTTGTTAAAACAAGATGAAGTCACCAAAGCTATCGTCTTTGTGCGTAAGCGTGAGCGTTTGCGTGAATTAGTCCAATGGTTACGTGAAGCGGGTATCGAACCTTGTTATCTTGAAGGTGAAATGCCACAGGCTAAGCGTAATGAAGCGGTACGTCGCCTAGTTGATGGCCAAGTTAAAGTACTCGTTGCAACAGATGTTGCTTCCCGTGGCTTAGATATCGAAAACGTTAGCCATGTTTTTAACTTTGACTTACCTAGAACTGCAGATGTGTATTTGCACCGTATTGGCCGTACCGGCCGAGCTGGACGTAAAGGAACCGCAATTTCCTTAGTCGAAGCGCATGACTTCCCATTATTGGGTAAAATTACTCGTTATATTGAAGAACCTATCAAAATTCGTGTGGTTGATTCTTTACGTCCAACAACTAAAGCCCCTTCAGAAGCGATGCTAAATAAGCCAAAACCGTCGAAGAAAGTGCTTGCTAAGCGTAAAGAAAAGAAAAAAGAAGAACAAGCTAAGAAAAAAGAAAAAGTACGCCATCGCGATAAGAAAAATATTGGTAAACGTCGTACTCCTGCTAGCCCTTCTATACCAACAGCTAGCGATAAAAGCTAGTCACTAAAAACGGGTTTAGGCCCGTTTTTTATTTAGCCCATCATTTGAAAAACTTTATCTCGCATTTGTTTGCCTTCATGAGTTAGCAAATCATACTTAATAATATGGCTACCAAGTATATCCTTACAATCTAAGCCTTTATTATTTTTAATTCGCCAATCGGCTCCATTTTCCAATAGTAATGTAGCAACATCAAGTGCATGGCTATTTAACGCATCATGTAAAGGAGTGTTCCCCAAACTATCCTTAATATTCACTGTTAATCCATTTTTTAATAAAAGTTGCGATTGTATAAGACGGCCATTTTGCGCAGCTAAATGCAAAATACTTTTTTGGCCTCTGGATTGAAACATTTTAATTGTTTGACCATATTGAGATTCCATTAGGGCTGCCATAAATTGCCCATTAACTGTTCTGACTGATTGCTGTGCCAATAAACTAATGTCACAAGGTTTATGGTCTAATGATAAAAGTGCTGAAAACTCCGTTATATTTCCTTTTTTGATAGCACTTTCACAACATTCCTGCCAACTCATTTCCTGTTTTTCTTCTTTAGTTGGAAATATTTCTAGTGGTATTTCTTGTACCTTATTATATTCACCTGTGATTGCATTCCAATTATTCCATGGCTTATGTTTGCACATAACCCTAATAATTTTAAGCATTGAATGAGCAATAAAACTTCTTGTTAATAAACGGGTGGGTAACCAATTTTTCCAAGAGCTATGTTCGCTATAAGCCATTTTAATACAATTTCCCAACGCAGAAGGGATCGGTAAAGAGTTTTGTAATCCATCGAGCCAATCATATTGCACCGTGTAATAACGTATCAACCCTTCTTGTGCCATTTTTTCAGCAACGTGATAATCAATCCCAATATTATTAATAGTATTTTTTGCCAGCCCTGCAGGACTGAATGCGATACAGGGTGATTGACTCGCTAACGCCGCTATTGATGCCAATCCTCCACCTAATGAGTGTCCTGTACAAATTGTGTTTCCATTAACTGCATTGAATAAAACATTCATCAAACCAACAGCTTGAAAATATTGAGACTCATAAAAACCAAGGCCTTGACGAATATTACTGTAAAAATCGATAATATCGTTAGTACCAGCAAAACAAAGAATATATAAATCATTAAATCGACAGATATTAGCTTGAAAACCTGTTTGCTCGTCGTTTAATAGTTCCGCATTAATTCCGAGATCAAAAATCTCTTTATTACTTAATCTTTCAACACCCTGAATATTCCTCCAATTTTTATGATAAGCACCTTGCGCTAATAGAGCCAAAATATAGTCATTTTGTTGTGCATGACCTCCTAAGAAGTCTTCTCTTAATATCTCTTTAGGCCATAAATCTGTTATACAAGGTTTAATTTCTTGATGTTGGTGCTGCAAATAAATATTTAAGTTTTCTCTAACAAAAATATATTCATCTTTTTTTGATAATGTTTGTAGTGTTGATAGTGACATGAATTCTCCCTAACAAGTGTATTTGTTGGAAGAATATTGAAATACAAATAACCAAGGTGGGAAATAATCAACTTTATTAGGAACAAATAAAAAGCCATTGGTAACAATGGCTTTAGAATTTATTATGCATTACTAGATGTAATTACATTTAATATTTATTACAAGCTTTCAGTGAAAGTACGAGTAATAACATCACGTTGTTGTTCAGGCGTTAATGAATTAAAACGCACTGCATAACCAGAAACACGGATTGTTAATTGTGGATATTTTTCTGGGTTTTTAACTGCATCTTCTAATGTTTCACGGCTTAATACGTTAACATTTAAGTGCTGACCACCTTCAACACGTACAGTTGGTTTCATTTCTAAAGGAACTTCACGATACTCAAAAGCACCTAATTCGTCTTTAGCAACGATTTGCCCTTCGTTATAATCGGCTTTCGCACAAACACAACGAGCTTCATTTTTTTCGTCATCCAGTAACCAAAACGAATTCATCAATGCTGCATTATCAGTTTTAGTAATTTGAATACCTGTAATCATGTCGACCTCCACGTTCGAGCTAGATTGCATTCGATTTGCTTAATAAATCGAAGCTACATTAACCATCAATCTTATGAAAACTTGTAATTGGATATTTGGTCTAACCAATGTATATAGGTATTTTATACCAGCTAGATCCCCTATTTTCTTTGATATTTATCAATTATTCCGCTTAGTAACTAATTCAACCAACCCAACATTATGATTTAAATCAAAATTCACAATTCATTTTTTTAACTATTTTTATATATTTTCAATTTTTTTTAAAGATTAATACTCAATATCAGGGCTTTATCTCTCCCTCATGAACCAGTAAGCTTATAGCTATCAACTGGTTCATATAATTGTTCCTTCTTAAATTTATTGTTATGGAATATTTCATGTCAAACTCCATTACGTGGCACGATGTTATTGGCCCTGAAAAATCAAAACCTTATTTCAAAGAAACGTTGGCTTATGTAGCAGAACAACGCAAAAATGGTAAAATTATCTATCCTGCTCAAGACGACGTTTTTAATGCATTTAGGTATACCGAGCTTTCTGATATTAAAGTTGTTATCCTTGGGCAAGACCCTTACCATGGGCCAGGGCAAGCTCACGGCCTCTCTTTTTCCGTACTCCCAGGAATTAAGCCACCACCATCATTAGTCAATATGTATAAAGAGCTAGAAAAAGATATTAGTGACTTTCAAAGGCCTAATCATGGGTACTTGCTCAGTTGGGCTCAACAAGGTGTTTTACTCCTTAACACCGTCCTCACCGTCGAGCAAGGCAATGCCCATTCCCATGCACATTTAGGTTGGGAAACATTTACAGATAAAGTTATTGAAGCAATTAATGAAAATACCGAGGGCGTGATCTTTTTACTCTGGGGCTCTCATGCCCAGAAAAAAGGTAAAATTATTGATACTAAACGCCATCATGTTCTGAAAGCCCCACATCCCTCCCCACTTTCTGCTCATCGCGGGTTTTTAGGTTGTGGGCATTTTTCACAAACAAATGAAATTTTAGCTCAGCAAGGCAAAAAACCTATAGATTGGACACCTGTAATTAGCGAATAATTTCAAATTGCGGACAATAAAAAATGGGATACTCACGTATCCCATTTCATCGATTATTTAGACACAATAACCATTGCAGGTCTGAGTAAACGGTTATTTAACGTGTACCCTTTTTGCATCACATCAATCACATGATTAGCTTGGTGATCAGGTGACTCAATCATCGTCATCGCTTGGTGAACTTCAGGGTTGAATGGCACATTCACTTCACTGACAGGCTCAATACCGAACTTAGCCACTGCATCTAAAAAGGTTTTTAACGTTAAATTTAAACCTTCTAACATCGCTTTAGACTCTTCACTTTCGTGATCAGCAGCTTCTATTGCACGTTCCAAGTTATCAATCACTGGCAATAATTCATTTGAGAATTTTTCCAGTGCAAATTTATGTGCCTTTTCGATATCTTGCTCAGTCCTACGACGAATATTTTCAATTTCGGCGTGTGCACGTAACATCGCTTCACGTTCAGTTTTTTGTGAAGCTTCTAACTGTTGCTCAAGCTCAGCAATACGCGCGGCTAACGCTTGTTCGTCTGCTTGTAACTCATCAGCTTGTTGAACGCTGGCTTCTTGCTCAGCTTGAACTTTTTGTGATTCATTTTGTTCAAAAGCTTGCTCATCATGCATGTTTTGGTCTTTACTACTCATGAATATCTCCGCGTATTTAGCATTAATCCCATATATGAGAGTATTATGGGGATCTAATACAGGGATTCAAGGGAAGTCATACAATCAGAGGCCAAAAAAGTATGCGAAAGGACAATAATACAGCACTACCACATTTTAAAACGATAGGCATTGTCGGGCACCCTAGGCATCCTGAAGCATTGGCAACTCATGAATTAATATACCATTGGTTAATTTCAAAAAATTATCATGCCATTATCGATAAACAAGTTGCTAAAGATTTAAAATTATCTAATGCCAACACTGGTACATTAACTGAAATAGGCCAACAGGCTGATTTAGTTGTCGTCGTTGGCGGGGATGGCAATATGCTTGGCGCTGCTCGTATTTTATCCCGGTATAATAATAAAGTGATCGGTGTAAATCGTGGTAATCTCGGTTTTCTTACTGATTTAGACCCTGATAATGCATTGCAACAACTTTCAAGTGTTCTTGAAGGAAAATACCGCGAAGAAAGACGTTTTTTACTAGAAGCACAAGTCATTAAAGCTAACCAAAAAGCACGTAAAAGCACCGCAATTAATGAGATTGTTCTGCACCCAGGCAAAGTTGCGCATATGATCGAATTCGAGGTTTACATTGATGAAAAATTTGCCTTTTCTCAACGTTCTGATGGTTTGATTATCGCCACACCAACAGGTTCTACAGCTTATTCTCTTTCCGCAGGTGGCCCTATTTTAACCCCAAACTTGGATGCTATTGTATTAGTTCCAATGTTTCCACATACCTTATCCTCCAGACCACTGGTGATTAGCAGCGACAGCAGTATTCGGTTGAAGTTTTTACGAACAAATATTGATTATGAAGTCAGCTGTGACAGCCAAATTATGCTCCCTATTCAGGATGGAGAGGAAGTTATTGTTAAACGTAGTAATAAAAATCTTAATTTAGTTCATCCACAAGATTACAATTATTTCAATACATTAAGTTCAAAATTAGGCTGGGCTAAAAAAACTTTTTAATTTTTTCATTCTGCCTCTTTACTGTATAAAAAAACAGTCATACACTGTATTAAAACACAGGTGTGTATTTTTACAGGAGAGCGCAGATGCTTACCCAACTAACAATCAATAATTTTGCAATCGTACGTGAATTAGAAATTGATTTCCGTAATGGTATGACAGCCATAACCGGTGAAACAGGTGCGGGTAAGTCCATTGCTATTGATGCTCTTGGCCTATGTTTAGGTAATCGGGGGGAAGCCAATATGGTACGCCCTGGTGCACTGCGTGCTGATCTTTGTGCCCGTTTTTCCTTAGTTGATGCTGAGATGGCTGCTAATTGGCTTATTGAGCACCAACTTGATAACCAAAATGAGTGCTTATTACGTCGGACTATCTCTCCTGACGGTCGTTCCCGAGGTTTTATTAACGGCGTTTCTGTACCTTTATCACAACTTAGAGAACTCGGTACATTACTGATCCAAATTCATGGCCAGCACGCGCACCAACTCTTGCTAGATAACACTCATCAAAAGTCCCTGCTTGATGCCTATTCAAACCAGCAAGAACTACTTGCTCAAATGAAAAAAGCATGGAAAACATGGCACGACTCCTGCCAACAATTAGCCGTATTTCAAAAAGAGATGCAAGAGCGTGAATCTCGGCAACAGTTGCTGGAATATCATCTAAAAGAACTGAACGAATTCCTTCCTGTTCAAGGAGAATTTGAAGAGATAGACCAAGAATATAAACAACTCGCTAATCATGGGCAATTTTTATCTATTGGTCAAACAACCACGCATATACTATCTGAAAATGATGATGCGAATGTCATTAGTTTATTAAATATGGCAAAAAATGAATTGACTGATCTCGTTGCTCTCAATCCGAAATTTTCAGAACTTCTCGATATGCTTGAAGAAGCATCAATACAAGTCAGTGAAGTCAGTGATGAAATAAAACATTATTGCGATCAATACGAACTTGATCCCAACCGTTTATTTGAACTTGAGCAACGTATCTCTAAACAAATTAGCTTAGCTCGAAAACATCATGTTAGCCCCGAGGCACTACCTGAACTATTTCAACAGTTATTGACTGAGCAAGAACAAATTGCTAATCAAAACGAAGATTGTGAAACTTTAAACGAGCAAGTCGCTATCGATCATCAAAAAGCATTAGCTTGTGCAGAGCGTTTACACCATGTGCGACTGCATTATGCCCAAGAGTTAAGCACGCTAATTACCAACAGTATGCATCAACTTTCAATGCCTCATGGCCTGTTTACTATTGATGTGAAATTTATACCAGAACAATTGCAGATTGATGGTGCATGTAAGATAGAATTCAATGTTACAACGAACCCAGGTCAGCCACATCAGGCGCTCGCTAAAGTTGCTTCAGGTGGTGAACTATCGCGTATCGCACTAGCTATTCAAGTTATTACCGCTAAGAAAATGGATACTCCAGCGTTAATTTTTGATGAGGTCGATGTGGGTATTAGCGGACCAACAGCCGCTATTGTTGGTAAGTTATTACGTGAGTTAGGTGAATCAACTCAAGTCATGTGTGTAACGCATTTACCTCAAGTTGCAGGTTGTGGACATCATCATTTTTATGTAAGCAAAGAAACTAATGGCGTTGAAACTGAAACTCATATGCAGCTATTAGATAAAAAATCTAGATTACAAGAGCTTGCGCGCCTTTTAGCAGGTTCAGAAGTCACCAAAAATACACTAGCCAACGCAAAAGAGTTACTTGCAGCATAATTTTTGACAACTTTTTTACGCTCATGTGGTCTTAGAGTCGATAAGGAAGGTTTTAAATTGTATCAATGTCGATTATCATTGATGTTCTGACTCCAAAAGGAATGAGATATCCATGCGTTATAAATTGTTAACTGCTGCCGCACTATCACTCGCATTAATGTCTACGGGCTGTTCAATGATGGAACGTCTTGTCTATCACCCGGACATTAACCAAGGTAATTACCTCACAGCGAAAGATGTTGCTAAGATCCAAAAAGGAATGACACAGCAACAGGTCGCTTATACTTTGGGCACGCCAATGTTATCTGACCCGTTTGGTACTCAGACTTGGTATTATGTTTTCCGCCAAGAACTAGGGCATGACCCAGTTCAGCAAGAAACTTTGACTCTGATTTTTGATCGCAATGGTATTCTTACTGACATCAAAAACGAGAAAAATCTTGCCGCGCAGGAATCAATGGAAGCTGCTGAAACAAAAGCATCAGAAACTAAAACAGCTGACTAACCACAAACACTAAGAACCACCTAGTGTGATAATAACAACCTGTTTTCTGAAGGACTTATTCAGGCGGGTTGTTATTATGAGTATCTTTATTAAAAATTTATTTAGACTCAACTTGTATAAATAAATTTAAAGACAAAAACCGAGCTTTGCTCGGTTCGCTACGTATAATCGGTTTACTTATTTTTAACTTCTTTAGACTTTTCCGCTCGTTTGCGACGTAATTCTTTTGGGTCTGCAATCAAAGGTCGATAAATCTCAACACGATCCCCATCTTGCACTAAATCTGTCAATTTAGCAGGGCGACTATAAATACCAATCTTATTTTTTTTAAGATCAATATCATCTCTAAGAGCTAAAATACCAGAAGCTAGTATTGCTTCTTCTATTGTCGCCCCCTCTTTCACTTTTACTGATAGCAAAAATTGCTTTTCAGGAAGCGCATATGTCACTTCAATATTCAGCTCAGACACTGTATACATCCTTTGCTCTTAAAGTGAAGGCTTGAACCATATTATTAGCTAATTCCTTAAAAATTTTGCCAAATGCAAGTTCTATCAATTTATTTGTAAATTCAAAATCAAGGTGAAACTCGATTTTACAAGCATCAGGGCTTAAAGGAATAAATTTCCAACCACCAGCTAATTTACTAAATGGCCCTTCCACAAGTTGCATATGAATGCACTTGTTATCCTCTAGCACATTTTTTGTGACAAAAGTTTTGCTAATGCCTGCTTTTGACACTTCAACAGAAGCGGTCATTTCTTCAGAACTATGACTAATAATTCGGCTACCCACACACCCCGGCAAAAAGCTCGGATATGAAATAACGTCATTAACGAGTTTATACATTTGTTCTGCGCTAAAAGGGACCAACGCAGAGCGACTAATCTGTGGCATATCAATTCCTATCCCCAAAAACTGAGCGTATAATACCATCTTTGATTGGTTAAACAAAAAACAAAACCCACATAGGGCAAGATTTGCACAATCAAAAAAATATCAGCTTAGAAAGATTTCTTTCAACTCAGCTTACAGTATAATGATTGCACTATGACAAAGAAAAAACCATATAAACCCGGTTCAGCAACAATTGCTATGAACAAGCGTGCTCGCCACGAATATTCTATCGAAGAGGAGTTCGAGGCGGGTCTATCCCTACAAGGTTGGGAAGTCAAATCACTCCGTGCAGGCAAAGCCAACATTGGAGATAGCTACGTTCTTTTAAGGGACGGCGAAGCTTATTTATTCGGTGCAAACTTCACACCGCTGACTGTTGCATCATCGCACGTTGTGTGCGACCCAACTCGTAGCCGAAAATTACTTTTAAATCAACGTGAATTAGATACACTCTACGGTAAAGTTAACCGCGAAGGTTATACCGTTATTGCACTTTCTCTCTACTGGAAAAATGCATGGTGTAAAGTTAAAATCGGTGTTGCCAGAGGTAAAAAATCTCACGACAAGCGTTCTGATATTAAAGAACGTGAATGGCAACTCGATAAAGCACGTATAATGAAACATTCTAACCGCTAACCTCTAGCTTTATAGAGTATTTTTCTGTTATACTACGCTCAACAACTTGGGGCTGATTCTGGATTCGACGGGATTTGCGAAACCCAAGGTGCATGCCGAGGGGCGGTTGGCCTCGTAAAAAGCCGCAAAAAAATAGTCGCAAACGACGAAAACTACGCTTTAGCAGCTTAATAACCTGCTTAGAGCCCTCTCTCCCTAGCCTCCACTCTTAGGACGGGGATCAAGAGAGGTCAAACCCAAAAGAGATCGCGTGGATGCCTTGCCTGGGGTTGAAGCGTTAAACTTAATCAGGATAGTTTGTTGGTGGCGTGTCTGTCCGCAGCTGGCAAATGAATTCAAAGACTAGACTAAGCATGTAGTACCGAGGATGTAGAAATTTCGGACGCGGGTTCAACTCCCGCCAGCTCCACCAAATTTGGTGGGTCAGTGATAGGACAACAGGTTTAAAAACAGGAAGTTAGCAAAATTAGTTGGACTAGGTACTGGCAACATTAAGACTAGAAAGTGCACGTGAAATGCACGCGCATTTGAAAGTTACTAAAAGCTCACTTCGGTGGGCTTTTTTATTGTTCATAGAAAAACAACCTATTAAGGTTATTTCTTTGTAGCTCAAATTTAGAAATGGTAGAATTAATTGGAGCTTTCTTACTTTTACAATAAAACATTAGCCGTTTAACAGTAAAAACGTGTTTTTATAGCGGCTTTATCGACTACTCAGACAACTGTTTTATCACTTGGTAATACAGTGATGGGTCTTTAAAATTCTTAGCCGTAGCTTTAGCTCCGTACTCGCTCAAATGTCCACCATCATAAGTATATGGTAGATTTTCAGATGTCAGCTCATCACCTAATTCAGAGCCATATAGCATTTTTCTAATTGGATAGGTCTGATAATATAAACCTATCCAATCTTATTTTTAACTCAAACGATACCAACCCATAAGCATAATATACGCATTCGTCACTGTTAGAGCCGTGCCAGAGCCTAAATTCTCAGTTTCTCCCGAGAAAGTATGCGTGTGCACTCCATTATTCGATGTTTCGCCTACCCAAGATTTAGATGCATCAAATTTCCATCCAGAGTTAGCATCTTGGTTATATGCATTACTATAACTCCAGCTACCACCTGCCCCTCCCCACGAAAATGCACCAGATGCACCTTTTGTTCGACTATCATGAATACTATTGAGTGCGCCTGTTATATTCATTGTTCCACGGTTGTGGGTGTGACCGCCATTTGAACTTGTCGTACCAGAGTATTTTAATGACACTGCTGGGAGGTGACCTTTACCAATGGTCACTGAATCCGAACCACCGGTTGTTAACACATTCGCACCACTTGCAGCAGCTAAACGAATGGTTTTATTTTCACCGATGTACTGCCATTTCGTACCAGGGAATAAGGTATTGGGGTTCTTATTTTGTGCAAACCACACAACAATACCAATAGGGTAAATGGTATTAAGATTGACCGCATTTTGTAATGCATCGGTGACAGCCTTCTGGCTCATCACGTTCGTTGTTGATCCACCCGTTGATTGGGCAACACTGCTCGTATTGAGCTTTGCATTCAACCCGTTATTAAGTGCTGTGTTTGTTGCATAATCCCCCGACGGTTGATAACTCCCCTTAGCTTGGTACCGTGTATCCCCTTCCACTTTGGTGTAGCTCTCGCCTTTGAGTGCGTAATTCCCTGCTGGGGCATAATTGCCCTTAGGTTGATAGTTGGTATCAGACTCCGCTTTTGAATAACTATAACCTGCAGCTTGATAGCTGCCTTTAGGTTGATACTTACCATCGGTTTCAGCCTTGGTATAACTATCTCCTTTTAAGGCATAGTCCCCTGAGGGCTGATAACTGCCTTTCGGCTGATATCGCCCATCGCCCTCTACTTTAGTGTAGCTTTCACCTTTAAGTGCGTAATTGCCTGCGGGGGCATAGTTGCCTTTGGGTTGATACTTGGTGTCAGATTCGGCTTTAGAATAGCTATAACCTGCCGCTTGGTAATTGCCTAACGGCTGGAAGCGCTTGTCAGATTCTGTTTTGGTATAAACATTGATATCACCCGCACTTAAATCCGCTTTAAGTTCTTGCCATGCTGTGCCAGCTACTGGCTCAACATTGTTATTTTCAATCTTCGACTGCCACGTTTTGTTTTTATGATAAACAATTGCGCGGATCGGGTATGGTTTACCTTCTGTCGCCCATTTAGGAAAACCAAAGCTTTGCAACTCGCCTATCGCTTCTGTGATATCGTGAAACATGCCGTTCATCTTTTCACGTTCGATATCTTTGGCCGCAGGATCAATTTGTTGGTCACGCTCATAATCGTAGCTATAGCCTTGCGTGTAAGAAACCGCGCCATCAGCTTGCACATCATCGGGAATAGGGGTTCTATCCCCTTGTGTTGCAAAGGGGATTTTAAAGATTTTTGTCATGAGTTTTAGGCTCCGAAATTACTGCTAAGGAAGTTTTTGCGATGTTGGCCGTGACCAAAGGCTTTCTTTGTCACGATACGATATTTAACCCCTACCCCTGATGGGCGAGGCATAAGGTCGAAGTTTTCAAGAAGTACCCGTAATCGTTCGTCCGGGTTGAAATTAAACACGTAATACAGATAGGTCATATCAAGCGGGTCAAGTACAAACACTTTACTGTCTGCTTGCCAAAAGAAGCGTTTAAGAAATTCGTTAATATTGGTGACCGTTGGGCTTTGCGTAAGGTTGAAATAGCGCATACGCACGATGAGACGTTTTTGGTCGACCGTCAGCGATAGGGTGTAATCGGCATTACGCCGAAAGTTGCCTTTGAAATTGGTATTCTTTTTACCAAAACCAAAGCCGATTTTTGTTTTATCGCTAGGCGGGACATCAATCCCCAACGGCACATCGAGTATGCGCGCCCAAATATTTAGCCCAAACTCGTTCGCAGTATCGATATTAAATACATCACGGTACCAATCACGCCAAAACTGGATAGTGGATTGTTCAAAATAGTCTGCTTTGTATTTAGCTAACGCCTTGAGGTTTGCCGCATCTTCATATTGCCAAAGGATCGCCTTTAATAAATCAGAATGAAAATCAAACGATTGGATTTTACTCATACCAACACCACCTGTACCGCACTGCGTTTGAGCCTTGCCACCTCATTCATTTTGATTTCATAATTATTTGAAGACCAGGCTTTGCCATCCGTTGAAAGTTCAACTCGTGTAATAAACAACCGAGGCTCGACGGCATTGATACCGGCTGATATTTCAAAAGGTGATACATCGCGCCCCACCACTAAACCGCCCTCACCATCGATATCCCCATTCGCCCATGACTCAACCGCTGCAGGAATAATAGTTTGTGCATCGACGGTGGCTTTTTTCACCGTTACTCGGCAGAACAACACAATTTCTTTCGCCCTATCGAATTTAACGGGATAAATTTGACCGCTGATAGTTTCCAATACCTCAACCTCTTCACGACCGTTAAAGGCGGCGCCAAGGGTTTTAGTACGTAGTAACGAACGTGCTATAGCCTCTTTATCACCCCCTTCAACACACACATAAATGCTATGGGGAACTAACGTGATCCCATCAAAAATCATCGGTTGGTCCGTGTAGTTTTCTCGATACGACAACGAACGTACCCCTTCCAATTCATACAATGCAGAGGTAATCGCCTCCCCCACACTCACCGTGTTTTTGGCTAACGTCTGTTTGCGTCGTCGCCTTGATTGTAAGTCTGATTCAGCATCTCGACCCAACACCGCATTGCTGGGGTTATGTACGGTTTCCCAGCCTAATACCGAACTGGCCACTTTATTAAGTTGACCCACGCCACACTCAACCGCCCCTGTTTCAATGGCGCGCATATCCCCAGTTACTGAGCCATCTTTACCGATAATTAAGGTTTTGGTGGTTTCGAATAAGTCGCCATTCAGCGTGGCAGCTTGTGACCCCTTAGGGATGATAGTCTCGGCAATACCCGTGAATTTCACCTGTGATAAAAAGGAGTGTGTGGCATCAAAACGCTGCCCGCCCATTAAGGCCCATATTGCATCAAGGAAAATGCCACCAGCTAAATCGGGGTTAATTTGATTGGCCAACTCTGCATTATTGCGCACAACGGCGTCCCGATTTTCGACCTCCATGGTGATCAATGCGCCTTGTGGGGTTTCGGGGTTAACATCTAAATCCTGACCAAACACACTTCTATATTCGCTTTCGACATCATCACGTAATGTGCTGGTATCCGGCACAATTACACCCTGTGACGTAAGATATTGATAATCAGCCATTAAGCGTTATCTCCCCATAGATGGTTTGGATCAACGCGGTATAGTTCAGCGAGTTATCCGCGATAAATGCCGAAAATGACACTATTGATATCACATCATCCAGCTCACGCAGCCGGTCACGAAACGCCGCTTCAAATAACGGAATGTCCGCCTGTCGCCCAAACGTGGTTTTCCAGTAGGGAATACCCATATCGAGCTTATGCAGCATTTCACCGCGGAGTGCTTTGGCATAATGTTCACAACGGTTTTTAGATGCCCGTTCACCACTCACAATCGACAAGTTTCCGTCATTGCCGAGATGGATGTCGTTATTGCTGTTAACATTAAATGTTTTCATACGGGGACTCCTGAATTGCTATTACCACTTTGAATACCGCTGTGTTTATGTGTTTAGCCGATTTCTTTACCGTTGTGTTTTATCGTGCCCCCGTTTGAATCGCTGTTACCATTCACGGCCTGATTACCATTGATGGTGACATTGCCGTTAAAGGTAGTTTCAGGCACATTGACCTCAAGAATCGGTGAATCTAAAACCGCTTTTCCTGCATGTAATGACAAACACACAGAGCCATCCATGGACTGAATCACCAAGGCATCCGTATTTTTGCCATCAATTAACCAGCCTTTAAGTGTATCGGGAAAGAACATCGCATCGCTGAAGGTATGTAAACGAGCCGTATTCGGTTCATCTTCCAAACCGCCACGCTGAAAGATTAAGCTGATATCGCGGTCATTGGCTTTTAGCCAACCAAAGTCTCCTGGTTTAATTGGCATACGAATAAAAAAGCCACCGCCGCCAAAACGAAAAACGGGAATATTCGGCACTGCCGCTCGCCTGATTTTTTGCCCTTGTGTTGATACCATCATGACGAGCGGCTTAATCACCGCGCGGTTAGTTTTATCGTCATAGCTCACCACAGTTGCTGGGAGCATGTCGTCAATATTCATCAATAGGCTACGAAACGCAGCCATAAACTGCCCTGCCAAGCTGCCTTCGCTAGCAATATCATTATTGGGTTGGTTCATGGTTTACACTCGTTTGCAGGTCGCTTGGTAAAAGAAAGGGTCGTCGTGTGAGGCAATATCGAACTTAAGTTGCTCAATAATATAATCGCCATTTAAGGCAGGATTAAACTGACTTTCAAGGCGTAACATGCCGCCCAATGACGACTCACTATCAATTAAATAAGTGACATCGACGCCCTTCTCAGTGGCTTTCGGTATCCCTACCATGCCCGATTTTTGGTTAAGAATTCGCAAACGGCCACTTAACGCTTTGTCCTGGTCTTTCACATACAACATGTCATCGTCGATAAACGCTTTCACATTGCCCGCATCTTGCAGGCGTTCCACTTGCTTGAGTGCTGGCCCACAAAAATACCAATTAGCGATATTTTTATCGGTGGCTTGAAAGTCCAATTTAACCCCGCAATCCTGTGCTATGTTCTTAGCCAGCTCGCTCATTTTACTTATGGCACTACCCGATGAAGAAACAATATCTCGGGCGTTTGTATTGTTGGTTTTTGCTTTTAAGGTCAGCGTTACATCGGGCGGTGAGGCGATTTCTGCGCTAACAATATCCCCCACATAAATGCGAAAAATACCGGTGCTAACACGGCCGGCTTCAACAATTAAACGGTGCGGTTTCTTCGCTTGGGTATAAGGGCTGGTTTCGGTCAGCAACATATTGCGTGTTGTCGCATTGAGGCCATCGATATTCACCGTGCATTCATTTTGCAGGGGATTGGCATATTTAGTGCCGTTAGCACGAATTCGCAGCCCCTCATACCATTGCAGCCGACCATTAACTTCAATCCCTAATCGTATGCGGCGTAAATCAATCATCATCCCCCCACCAAACAAGACTGTGTGATTGGCCAAACTGCGCCCACCACGGATATTCATCATTTTCAGTGATAAAGGCAAAATTACCGTTACCCGATAAATATCGGTAGGGGATCAGCGGTTGATTGGGCATCACACGAATGCCTTGCAATAGAACCACATCATTGCGCTTGATATCACAACACATTGTTGTTCGCGCCACTTTAATCGTCAGCTCCCACTCGTCACCGCCAAGGCTCACGCGCAAACGTTGATTAGGTACGGTATTTAAAGGGATCTCTTGCATGGGTCACCACCCTAACGTAAATTCACCGTCAGCAATTTTGGTTGCTGCCGATTTTTTCTTTTTGTCCGGTACCGTGGACGTTTGCACTTTCCCGCGATTCACCGTGCTCGATTGCTCTTTTTTTGCCACCTTACGGGGCGGCAGGTCGCCATATTCAGGCTCAACCGTTCGCCACTCCGTAAAGCGCAGCGAGAGTTTAATCGCATCGGCCATCTCTGGAATTTCATCGTGATAGAGATTCACTAACAGCATCGGCTGGTAGGTTTTCACCCGAGTTTGAATACCCACTAACTGGTGTTTATCATAGGCTTGTTGCAGGGTTTCAAAGGCACTTTTCATTTCGCCGGCTAAAATTAAATCCATACCAATTTCAACGGGCTGAACTACCACATGGTCACTGCGTGTTTCCCCCGACTCAACGGTAAATTGTGTTGCTTTGTGTTCGTCACGGACGTTAATTTGAATCGGATTGGCCGTTTCAAATAACGTCGAAAAGTTATCGACATTGAAGATTTTCACCTCGGTGATCATTTGCTTACCCCCGAACTGGTTTGATGGGCTAAATCTTGTAGCTGGGATTGCAACGCATCTTTCGTGCCATTCGCCATTCCTTGCGCGTCCGTCGCTTGGGTTTCCACTTTGATTTCACCAATCGACAAGTTAGTTTCATTGGTGGTACTGGATTGATTACTGATAGCTTGGCTGGTCATCGGGTTAATTGGATTAGCCGACATACCGTTAATTTGTTGGCTCAGCCCTTTCACTAACAACGCAGTATCTTCTCCAGATAACTTGGGCTGTTCGGGGATTTGGTGCTCTATCGTGCCGTCAGTCGTGATTTTGCGTTCAACCGTTTGAGTCACTTGTGCATCCTCAAAACCAAACCACCCTTTGACCGTGCTCCAGCCATTTTTAATCGCTTCTAAGCCGTCATTAATCCAACTTAAATACTGTTTGATTTGCGCCCATAACCACTTAAAAATCCCTACAACGGCATCAGAAGCCACCGTAAAGACCCCTTCAAATTGCTTGCCCCAACCCGCTAAATCGCGAATAAAGTCCGTGAGCCATGCCCATAACTGCTTGCCACCATCAACAATAAAGTTAAAAGCAGCCACCGCCACATCGGCGACAACTTGAGATAAAGCCATGACAAAATAAAAGAAGGCTTTAAACGCTTCCCACAACGCAATAATGACCGCCTTAAGTTCGGGGTATTCATCCAAAATACGCCCTATCATCGAATCGTTGCCGTCGATAAAATTCATGATATCGTCATAAACTAAGGCAAACGCCGCAGCCAGTAAGGCAATAACCGCGATAATCGCCAAGATGGGCCATGTTGCTGCCAAGGTCGCTGCCGCTGCCGATAACAGAGCAGGCACATAAAACACCGCAATAGCCGAACCTATTGCAATAAAGAACCCCACAATGAGCGATTTGTTTTCTTTGCAAAAGCTCACAAAGCGGTTAATCCACTCTAACCCTTTAGTTAAAATCGGGATCACCATTTCTAATAAGCTGTTTTTCAGTAAACCTGATGATTGCTTAAAGCCTTGCATGGCTTTGTTGAATTTGATGGATTGTTCAATACTCTCTTTGTTGATGCCTGAGTACTCTTTTTGAATACCCATCATGCGCTCGAGTTCTTTGCGACCTTTCATCATCAGCTCGACGGTTTTATCATCTGTTACGCCCAGTCCCGCAAGCGTTGCCTTGGCTTTATCAAACTTCATACCCTGCACTTTATCTGCAGTCTGAAGTACTTTTTCCATGGAGTTTTTAGCCAAGCCAAACGATTTAGCCATCGCCGATAAATCTGCTTGGGCCGCATCACGCGTGCCGCCCAGTTCAGCCATTGAACCCGCGAATGCGTCTACATCGGCTGTGGCTACATTGATTTTTTTACCTAACTTATCGAGGGCTTCAATTTCAGTCGAACGTGAAATCGATTCTCCCACCAAGGCGGTAGCCCCCATCAGTAAACCAACCGTCCCTAATGCCTTTTTGGCAAACGACATAACCGTATTACCAGCTTGCTGATATTTGGTTTCGGTATTCTCAAGGGCTTTTTGCACGGATTGCTGTGCTTTAATTTCACTGGTCGCCGCTTCAATTCCTTTCACTTTCATCGTGTCCACAAGGCGAATTAGCTCGCTGTAATTACCTTGCAGTGCTTGAATAATGGCGTTGGACAGTTGCTTCGCGGTGATACCTTGGTGTTCGGCTAACGCGAGGTCGGTGACACCTTGATTAAGTTGAATAACATTTTGCTGTAGTGCCCAGTAGTTTGCATCGAGCTCGCCCAAAACAACCTGAGTGGATTGCATGCCTGCGTCAGATATTGACCGCTGCGCCTCAAGGTTAGCCATCGAATCTGTTACTGTCTCTAATTGTGTTTTAACCGAGCCAGTTTGGGCAATAACCTCATCTGCATTAGTAACGAAATCAATCGAATGTTCAATCGATAAGCCTTGCACCGATTGGCGTAAGTCTGCCATCACACGTTCAATTTCTGCGGCGCCATCGGCAGTAGTGGTCGGGATTTTTTGCAGCTCGTTAACATACTCACTGACTGAGCCTTTTACCTGTTCTAATGCGTTTTTTTGGTCACCCACCGATAACGAGCCGAGATCATTTTTCAGTTGGCTGATTTCAGCTTGCAGTGATTGCCCCCACTCCCCTAGCGTATCCCCCGCAAAGACCCAAGCTGTGTCTGTATTTTGCCGTTGCTCATCCAATGCGCTTAATGATGAGCTCACCGCATCTAACCTATCCACGATGTGGCTTGTCTCAGCACTAACCTCGCTGGCATTGATTGTAAACTGAATGGCATGTTCGGTCGACAGCCCCTGCAGTGATTGCCAAAGCTCTGTCATTACACTCCTGATGGTCAGTGAACTTTGCTGCGCCGCTTGTTGGGTTTGTTTCATGCCATCAATAATGTCATCGGTCGAACGTTGCACCTTTTTAAATGCCCCATCCGCTTGCCTTGTATCAAACTCAAAGACCTGCACAAAGGTATCCATTAATGACATTAGCGATCCTTTGAAGCCGCAAGGGCTTCGTTATAACGGTTAGTAATGGCAATTTCCCATAGGTCCATTGCTTCTTCTAAATCTATTGAGGTTTTGAGTTCGGTGAAGGTGGCGAGGCGTTCGCTGACGATGACGGCAAAGAACCCATCAGCGTTTTTATAATCGACGGGAGTGAACCGCTTACCTTGCTGAGCAGGAAGTGGAGGAAACCTTGGCTCCCGTCGTTGCCGAAAAAACTGGTGTTATATTTCAACATTTCCAACTCTAAGCGGATCAACGATTCGCCATCAGGCACATGGTTATCAATAAGTGTTTGTGTTTTAAGGGGGATTTCTTCACCGTCGATAGTGACACACACATAGGCCATCATTTTGAGCATGGCCTCTTTGCTGACCTCATAGTCACCAATTTTGGGGGCGTTAGATAACGGGTATTTGGCTAGGATTTCACGCCCGACTGTGGCGGGTAGGCGACTAATAATGAATAGTTTTTCAACACCATCAACGTCTTTGATAGCGACTTCTTTAGGTTTAATCATCATGGTAAACACCAATAAAAAAGGCGGGAAACCCCGCCAGAAATTGAAATAAATTAACGGATACGCGTACTGTCGAAATCCTGAAACACAAAGGTATAGGCTTTAGATTTCAAACGCCCCGCAGAGGCGGCTGAGTTGCCACGACTACCATTGGTGATTTTGCCATTGCGCGCCGTGACCGTTGAGCCATCGCCATAAGACGCAACAAAAGTAATAATATCCCCTGCGTGTCGGCGCCCTTTTTTCGCGGTATTTGCCTCGAGCAAAATAGACAAGTTTTGATCTTCTTCGCTACCGGCCAATACGTTAATCGTGACGGTTTGTGGTGTTGGTGTAGACCAACTCACCAAGTTACCGTTAATATCCATACCCGTTTGTGCAATATCGACAGCCGGTAAATCCAGTGGATCAGCATCGTCAGCAAAAGCGGTAATTAAAATCCCAGTGGGAAAGGTTTTGCTGGCTTGAATGGTAAAACTCAAGCCGGTTGCAGATACATCATGCATGTTCTACTCCTAGACTAAATTATGTGAGCCTTCGACTTTGCGAACCCAATCGCCTTTGCCGTAAATCAGCACGTATTTCATGACATACTCAGGCAAGTCACTTTCACCCGTATTTTCAACAATCTGCGCGTTATACCAATAGCCTTTATCCTGTACGTCATACCACGCAAGGTCATCACCCGACGCATCAGCAATCGCAAGCTTTTGTGCGTCACTCAGCGTTTTACCGGCTAAAATCGTGCCGTTATTAATGGCTTTAGTGACCGCACCCGCTATCACCATTAACGCACGTGCTTCACCGTCTTTATTGGCAGGAACGCCCCGTGTCGCCAATAACACACTGAACCATTGCTGAGCAATATAGGCTTTTAACCATTGCTCATTGGCGTGAACACTCATATCCAGTGGATTAGACGCACCACCGCACAAGAAGCCCCGCTGATAGAAACGAATTTGTGAGCCAGCTACCGCAGTTTCACCGTAATAGTTCACGCGCAGCTTATCGAAGCGGTCAGCGACTTTATCCGTGGTCACTTGCGCAGGGAACGTCACACCTAACTGGCGAAACATGTAGTTTGTTGTGGCATTAGTGCGGTCATAATCAGTCGCCGCCATAACAGCCATGGGTAAGGTTTGAATAAAATAGTTAGTATCCGTTTTGAGATTTAACCCCACCGAAGCCGTTCCCATCAACGCTGCGCTAAAATCTTCAACCTGCTTTTCACTCACGCTAATATGCAACTGGTATTTGACGTTCTCCCCGGAAACATACTGCGCCAATGGCACCGCTTGCTCTAACGGCAGTTCGTCCAAAAATGTCGCGCTCCCGAATGAATCGGAAACCTGCTCTGCTACCATAAAGGCTTCCAGAGGCGTTTGTGCGGGGTTACCTTCAGATACCGTACCGGAAGACAGCCCCATGGCGTTCGCCAGCACTGAATATTCAACACTAATGGATGCACGTTCTTGCACACCGCCACTCAGCTCAAAGGCACTATCGAGTGAATTAAACGTCAAATAGCTACTGGAAAATTGTGGTTCTCTTTCTGCATTGAGTTTTGCTTGAATGGTGGACGCAATATCCGCATAGGATTTCGCTTCCGACAAATCAATGTCTTTGTAGCTTTTGGTGACAGTACCAATCGTGACCGAAAGCGTTCCATCCGCAATGATTTTTAAATCCGCTAATGCGGCGGCTTTTGTCCCAAATAGCGTAGGCGCTCGCCCCACAGGCTCATAAGAAGCAATTTGTAACTCCTTCGGCTTACTCACCGGTGCAGGGCTAACATAGCTAAAATATTGTCGTGCAAAGTGGGCTTCGGGAGAATCAACACCCAGCAAATCATCTATTTGACCACTGGCGAACTCTAAAACTTTACCTGCAGGTATTTTGGGGTTAGTGGAAAATAAGCGACCGGTTAATTTACGCATCGGAACAGCAGACGCGCCAATAACCGCCGATGCGATATCAACGTATCGAGTTTGTTTAATTGGCATAATAAAACCTTATATGCGGTGGATATCAGGATAGAGCGCGCTTATGGCAGCTGTATCAGGGAAAAGAGAGCGTTTAAACGTCACATTAAAATCAAACGAGGGGTTTTGTTCGTAGTCGCCATGATCATTCACAAAATAAGGCTGGCGAACTGATGTTGCCCGTTGTACACCAATACCTTGCTTTCTCAGTGTGGTCACAAAAGGCAGTGAATTGACAACCATTCGGGTAATGGCGGCAATATCATTGGCCGTATACGAACCTAATTGGGTAATGAATGCCTGAACTTGGTACGTTTTTTCCGATAATTGGTTTTCTTGGTGATTGGCATTATTACCTTGGACATTGTAATTGCGACCTTGCCAACCATGCCCACTTTCATTGATAGCAAAGAACATCACCATATTATCTTCACGGCCTTGCTTGGTGGATTGAAAACCGGCTTTCACGGGGATATCAATACCCACTTCGGTCAGCTGCCGTAATAACTGTTTGCGAATGGCAATATCAACATCATTATCCGTCATAGGCCCCTACCTCGATGCAAATCACCGATTTCCAGCCGTCCTGCTCGTACCAATCCGCATCCCCCATCACATCGTATTTCTTGCCATTAAAAACAAGATAATCCGGTGAAGTACCGCGCTGAATACCTTTGATATCATGGGGAGTATAAAAGCGGCGATAAACTTGGTTTGAATCAAAGCCCATTGATTGAGCATCTTGAGTATCAACCGCTTGCCAACTGCCCCGAATATCCACTGGCTCATGATATTGGTTTTGGTCATGGCCTCGCTCATCGGGCTCACGGTTTTTAAAGCGAAACCACAGGGCTGTTTGCTGAGGAATATAGCGAGAAGCGATACGGTGTAAATTTCCAAACATTACTTATCCTCCACGGCAAAATTGACGGCTTGTAACATCTGACCTGTATCCACTAAGGGCTTATCGGTAGATTTCCCTTTGCTGTGACGTCTTGCTCTGGCCTTTACCGTTGAATCATCCAAGGCTGGTGTGGTTACCGCTTTTATGGCCAGTTTCACATCCCCAGCCGCTTTTGCACCGACTTGGGTTAGCCCATCAGTAACGGAAATATTGCCAACGGTCGCCGCTTTGGCCACACGGAAAATTAACTGGCCATACTCTGCTTTTTTATCGCTCATCGTTGGGCGAAAAAACGAACGGGGAGGAATGCCACCAGCGGGGTATCCCAATTCTTGAATCGCCGCAATATAGGCAATGGGCGTGCCATCGGGATATTTGGAGTGTTCAAAGAAACCCACTTTCAATTGTTTCTTGGCTAACTCATCGTAAACCGCTTTTAACTGGGTTAATTTCGTCATTAACGTAACCGCCCCCCGCGCGTAAATCGCCCACCTACACCGCGAAAGGCTGAACGTTCACCTGCACCACCAATATATTGCGGCACACTACAGCGCTTTATCAGTGCTAAAAACTGTTGGCCGTAGGTCGTCATTTTGAACCAGTGTGACCAATCAGAACCCGCAGGGGGCGCAGAGAATGACACGCTGACTTTATCGATGGTCACACTAGTCACAACACCGGTTGGGGATTCATCATCCGCAATCCACTTTCGCAGTGATAGCATATGAGCAACAACCAGCATCCACAGTTCGTTAGTGCAAACACCGCGACAAGGCGAAAAATAGTTCAGGGCAGATTGAGCAATAGTATAAATGTCATCATCACTCACACCATTAAACGATGGATAGAGCACACGAAATGACATTAGGGGAAATGTGCTCGCCTCCATCATTATTTACCCTTTTTGTTGGTTTTCGGGACTGCTTGTTTTTCTGCTTCCAAAGATTCCACGGTATCTGGCGCTGACTTATCGCTAGCCTCCATATTAGTGGCCACTTTTTCAGGATCTTCTTTGCGGTTTTCAACGCTGATAAACCCGTTTTCTTTATGCAGTTGAAATACATGGTTATCTTTAAGTTGAGCGTATTGTTCGTCACTGATTTCCGTGACACGCCCACGCGGGGTATACATGTGCTTGGTCATGATATTGGCTTGACCCGCAATAAACACTTTGCCATCCGTAACCGAGTAGTTTTGGTCATTCGATAGCGTGCAATAGACATAGAGAGACATGGCTTTCTCCGATAAAAAAGCCCTCATTTGAGGGCGTAAAAAAAAGTGGTCAGGTTAGATGCCTGTGAGACGGGTGATAGCCCAAGGTCGGGTAACAAAGACACCCGCTGTCGCATTGGTCGCATCCTCTAAATACCCTTTGATTTGCGCTTGTGAGCCCAACAATTGGTATTTAACGGGTACCACTTGTAAGATGGTCGCGCTGGTTGCGGTTGAGCCATCATCGATGGTATCTGCGAACATATACGCCACATCCGCACCACCATTTGCCCCGACAAATTCAGGCGAGAACACAAAGCGCAGGTTTGGATAGTTCTCTTTTACCCATTGATACACCGTTTCACCACGCGCCACAGGATTAGCAACATTGAGCGTTGAACGGTAGCCCAGCGGTAACGTCAATGTGATCGCGATATCGTCTTTGATAATCCCACCTGAACTCATTTCAATGCGCGAGAACATATCGGTAATATCTTGGGTGATATCGGCAAACGTGCCGCCCTTCCATTTTTTCGATGCGGTTTCATAAGCCGGTAGATTCGGTTCATTCATCAAGCCAAATACACGTGTTTCAGGGCTATTAAACCCATAGTAACCAATCCGCTCACGTCCTTGCTCTAAAGATTCAGTCGCTGAATTACGTTTTTCCGCAGCGGCTTCAAACCCAGCTGCAGACTGGCGCGCTTCCTCTAACTTACCGACTTGAAAACCTTGTTCAAAACGCACGATACCGCGACGTTCTTGGTCTTGAATGTAAGATGCTAACGGCACGTTGGTATGATCGCCGTAGAGCTCGGCTTTACCGGTTGGTGTTGCCACGTTCAGAATGATTTCCTCATCGTGCCATTCACCCGCATTCAATACACCGGTGATTTCATCCAACACACGAACACGGGTTGCGGTGCGAATGAGACCAGGAAGAACGTGTTGCAACATTTCACGCTGAATCAACCCACCTTGCATGGCTGCGCCCGTGATCGCGGAGTCCATCGATGCCAAACCACCAAAACCAATTTGCTCAAGTTCGCGATACGTCCACTGTTGGTTAGGTTGGATATTAAGTTGACCATGCTTGCGAATATCGCGGCCAGACATATAAAACTTTTGCTTGCTAACTGGCATTATTCACCTTCCTTTACTGCCGCTGGATATGGGATTTCGGTTAAGCGAATAACGCTCAAATGCGGTGCGTCAGTTGATGAAAGATGACGACTGACAAAGCCAATCACGCGCTCACCTGTACCTACCGTACCTTTAGCCGATAACGAACCGTCCGTTTCGCTGAATACGACGGGATCATTGATTTTGCCTTCGTCATCGCTTAGTTCGACATACACCTCACCCATCGTTAAAAACTCACCTTGGGTGCCATTGCGTGCATAGTTCACTTCAATACGATACGCTTTCGGGTTAATCATGATCCCCGCAAATGCGCCCTTGCCACCCACTTGCACAGACTCCACAGAATCATCTTTGTAGGTGTAAGCCCGACCGAAGATATTTTGCTTTTCATCCGCTGAGCTGAGAATGGCGGCAACGGCACGAATAGGCCCTGCATGGCTGATTTCACCCACTACGCCAGACGTTAAGCCATGCGACACTGATTTAGGAATTGCCATTATTTCGCTCCCCATTTATCCATAATTGATTGATTACTCACCGCAGAATCCATCGTCACTGTGGCTTTCTGTGAATCAGGCACACGCCCTTGCATCCACGCATCGAGTGCAATGGCTTCATTGCCCTTACCGCATTGAATACCGAGCTTATCAACGCCATACTCGGCCACTTGTTGCTTGGTCATGGCGGCATGGTCAAATACGCCAAGGAATGGGGTCAGCTTATGCGCTAATGAATCACGCTCACCGATTTGCTTTAACAGCTCTCCGGTGTCCATGGTTGGCTTTGATGCTTCTAACCGCTTAATTTTGCGCTTTAAAGATGCAATCTCGTCCATCGTACCGATGCCATTTTTCAAGCGTTTGATGCGACGATTTAAGCTATCCGTTGTTGCTTGGTCGAGATGCTCCTTGGCTTCTTCAATCGCTTCGACAGCTGTCTCAATCGCCACCTCGGCAGCTTCTACGGCTTCAGGTGTACCGGTTGTGGCTTCTTCTGCTGCAACTTCGGCGGCTGTCACGGCTTCTTCCGCTTTTTGCTCTTCTTCGGGATTAGCATCAGTGGATTTCTTTTCTTCTTTCGGCTCTTCATCGGTTGAAGGCTTAGTTTGTGCAATCACCTCTGCAATAATGCTTTTCAGCGCAGTGACTTGCTCCGCTGTAAACGCACCTTCATCAGTGGTTTGCTTCTCTTTGTTTTCTTCTTCGTTCATGCGAATAAGTTCCTTTGTGTCGATAGTGATAACGAGGTGATCTTGCACAGCGACGTCAGGGCCGGTTCGCCCTTCATCCACTAATGCGAGGTGATTGCCACGTAGGTGACGTTGAATAACGTCATAGTGTTGGCCTTCATAAATGCCAGAGGTGAATTCATATTTACTGCGATAACCTGGTGAAAGGTCGATTTTGCCACTGTCGATATTGCTAAGCGCCACATCTGAAAAGATTTTGATATTGGCTCTAAGATACGGTGGATCAAAATAGACATTCTCACCAATCACCCCTTGAATGCCTTTTTTCTCCGCTGGGGTCGCGTGCTTGCCTAACATTTCATGTTCAATGATGAATGGAGTGAGTTTGAAAGAGTTAATTGTCGCTTCGCTGGCCAGTTCTTCCGGAGGGCGCAATACGCGATAGATTTTATCGGGTATTGGCGCACCAATTTCAGCCCCCAAATAATCAAAAACCCCAACTTTAGAGATGGGGTTGTCTGTCACTTCGAGCCAGCCGTTATTGTCATAGGTTCGTTTTGTCATGTCTCCTCGCCACTTTCTTCCCCACTAAAATCGATTACAGGCGTCCAAAAACATTTGCAGTTAGGTAATTGACCCGGCAATCCACGTTCACCCGTTTTGGGCTCAATAATCGGTGGGTTGTCTAAATCAAACACTTCACCATCCAGCTGTAGATGCCATTCTCTAGGTTCAGCGCTTCCACCAGAGTGATGCCAAATAGCCTTACGAATTCCCGCTGATTTCATGCGCTCATAGTTTGCCGCAGTCGTGATTTTTCGCGTTTGGTCAACGGCGATAAAATTCGCTCGGCTTTCTGTGACGCTGCCAGTGTGCCTGATTTCATCTAATAAGGTTTTCGCACCCTCACCCCCTTGTGAGATAGAGCGCAGAGCGACACTTTCGATACGTTGATGAAATTGAGTAGGGATGGATTTAATCAGGGAAACATTTTCAGCCGTGGCGGCAATCATTCGGTCTTTTAACGCGTCCGGCATGACAGCGGTTTTGATGGTAATACCGCCAGAGAGCTGTTTAAGAGAATCATCTAAATTACGCTGCGCGCCGATATCGACTTGGGAAACAAACTTATCGGCCATGGCGCTAGACTGCGTACTAAAGATTTTATCCCACTTGCGTTTTAACCGGTTGAGCCAAATTCGCGTTTGACTCGCAATGCTGGCATCCATCGTGGAGCCGTAAAAATCATCATTCAATTCACTAAATACGTTTTCATAGTCTTTAATCATCGAACTGATTAACCGTGACATGTCACGTTGATAACGGCTAGATGGCGCTGCTGAATACTGCAGGGGTTTGCCCTTCAATACCGCTTGGCGGGAGGTTGCCCATTTCGCCTTTTTCGTTCGGACTCGTATTCGTCCCGACATAGTCACTCTCGTTTACATCAATGCCGTAATAGCTCGACTCTTTATCTGCAGCCAATTTTTTACGGATATCCAACCCATCAATTGCCCCCGTAGCCGCTAGAGCCGCATCCGTCTGAGCAGATTTCAACTCAATATCAGCACTCTCTGCGGCCGTTGGGCTATCAAGTGGCGCCCACGTAACCGATATTTCAGTCAGCGGTAGTTCTTCGCTGCGCATCAACATGTCGTAATGGCGCTGCAAAAGTTCTTCTAAGTCGTTTGATTGGACGCTTTCCAGTTCTTCACGGTAGTTCGACTCTTCATATTCACCGGTGGCATTAAATCCCTTTGGTGTGGTACCGAGTAACTTAGTCGCGGGTACGTTTGCCGCCGCTGCGACTAGCTGGTATTGCGTCATAATGGTGGCATCTAAATCCGCTAACGAGGTATCAAACTGTTGTGCAACATCCTCTTTCCCCATCACCTGCACACCGTAGTTATCGCGCATCTCCATAAAATAAAGCATGTTTTCCTGAATGGTGTTCTTATCTGCACCTTCAGGGTCTGCCATACCGATAGTCAATAACCGTTTGGTCATTGCCAGCTGCGGCGCTTCATTGGCTGTTCGTTCCGATGCATAGACACGCTCATAGATGCGCTCTGGTACCGAGACACCAAAGTAGTTATACAGCGGCTTAAGTACATTAGGCACGGGGAATGGCACAAATTTAATAAAGTGCGATTTATGGTATTTGCGACCCGCAATCACATAATAGGTTGGGTCGTAGAAATCCATGCTGGCTGGGTCTTGGATATTGGAATCGGTTAAATCAGGCGTTACCCATTGTGGGTCAATTTGCTTGATCCCCTTGTACATTCCTTTGGACACACCATCGAGATTAAACGGATTTTCATACCACTCTTTCGGGTTTGAGGTTTCCACCACAAACAACGCTAATCGACCACCATACACTCGCCCAAAGTGAATAAGTTCTTTCAAATGATGCTGTATGCGGTACTTTTTATCGCGCTTGCGTAGCTTCTTGCTGATAGCACTGTCATCGTCATTATCGCAATCAATATCATACCCTTGGCGAATAGCATCACGAGCAGGCATATTACAGGCCTTATCCACCAGCCAATGTTTCGCAATGATGGCGCACATGTTGTTACCAATAAACATTTGTGAGGCATACCAAGCCGCTTGCGATTCAGGCACACCATAAACTTGTTCGCCTTTGAATGAAGGAACGGAAGTATCAATACTGTCCATCCCCACACCGTTAATCATCGGCTGCGGTAGAACTAACCCGTTAAATCCCTTCTCTTTTGCTAATGCAGGATACAAATCTGTGGTAAACGCTGACCGCTTCGGCGGTGCAATCTGTTCTGCAATTTTTCGCCTTTTAAACGGCCACATAGAATTACCTCTTGGTTGTAAAGAAACCGCCTTTTTTCTTCTGGTATAAATCACGTAATGCCTGCGTCATTGCATCCACCGTATCGTCATGGCCAGCAAATGGGAACGTGGTAATTTCCTCCACGGTTTCCACTATCCACGGCGCAATGTCTTTGTGTGGTAGCCACACATTGCCCGCCTCCCATTCCGCGGTGCAGGCATGAGCACGTGCGATTTTGCTACCATCGGGCTCAACAGGAATTAAGCCTGATACCGATGATTTAAGAGAGTCGATAACTGCTGGGCCATTGGCTTTGTCTTCCACCAGCTTACGGCGCCCTTCTGGGAATTTTTCCGCAAGTAGCTTCACGGCATCCTTCGTTTGAGTAAAACTCATGCGTTTTCTAATTTGATAGAGCAAATAGGCATTGGCGTCTTTCTTACCCCAAACCTGCCCCACTACATAGTCGGTACCGTCGCTGTCTTTAAAGGTCATATCCCAACTATGAATAACCTTATCGAATTTATCTGGTAGGTCTTTAGGTAAATAATAGCGGACAAACTCTTCATGGAAGATTTGACCGTCGCCCGGCTTCGGTGATTGTTGATACATGGCAGACCAAAAATAATCACCCAGTATTGCTTTGGTTTCCAACAGCTTATCAATGGGATGAAGTTCAGGTACCAACGCTTCTCCTTGCTCATTAATAGCAGGGAATGCGAGTACCTTGGTTTCAGGGGCTTTTTCTTTTAATTGGCCTGATAAATCATCGGTCGCCCACCGCGTGGCCATGATGATTTCACCGCTGTTTTGTGATAAGCGGGTCTTAAAGGTCGAGACGTACCAGTTCCAAATCGATTTTTTAACCGTCGGGCTAAGTGCTTCTTTCGAGTTCTTTATTGGGTCATCAATAATACCGAGGTCAACTTTCTTACCCGTTAATGGACCACCGACACCCGCGCATACATAACTGCCTTTGTGGTTGGCAATGCCAAACTCGTCAGAGTTACGTTTAACAACAATGCCATTTTCAGGCTTATTACCCAACCAGCTGTTAGGAAATAACGCACGATATTCAGCCGACATCATGATCCGCTGAACATCGGTATTCATATCACCGGCTAAATCAGACGAATACGACAGCGCCCCAACTCGCATGTTAGGGTATTTTCCAAAGAAATAAGCGGGAAGATAGCGGGAAACAATATCAGACTTACCGTGTTGTGGCGGTGCGCCTAATATTAACTTAGGACGCTTACCTTCCATCATATCAACCAAGAACTGGTCGAGCGCATCACATACCGTTTGAGAGAAATGGCTTGTGATGTATTCAGAGTTTATATACTGAATGAATTCATGCAAACTACGGCGTGCTATCTCCCTTTCGATCTCTTCATCAAACAAACTGAAATCGATATTCATGGTTGTACCTAATTTATAAGGGCAAAACACTCATTTAAATTGGATAAAAAATATAATAATTTAATCTAATCAACAGTTATATAAAAAACACCTTACATGTTTATAAAAAAGGCAATAATATCAATGCACTTTTAATCACAGCATCAATTATTGTTAGTTCCATAGTATCTATGAATCTAATATACTCTTATCAATAAGTATCTTCTCAACCATCCTAATCAAATAAGGATAATTCGTTATGGATGTTATACCTGCTATTTTATCTGCATTATCTTCTTTATTATGGCCATTGATTGTATGTTTTTTAATCTATTATTTTAGAAAGCATCTATTAAAGCTCATAGACACTTTCTTTGATGGCAAGTTAAATATAAAAGTCTCAGGATTTGAACTAAATTTGAAAGAAAATTCAATACAACAAGGCCACATTATTCTAGACCTACAATCTAAACTTGTTGAAATGGAAAAGAAAATAAACACATTACACCCTAATTCAGAAACAAATGTGCAATCTAATATTTCAATGAGAAAAAGGGTCTTATGGGTTGATGATAGTCCTTCAAATAATAGCTATTTGATTGAAACACTAAAAATGAATCATGTAGATGTAGATACTTCACTTTCAACAACTGATGCCATTGAAAGAATCAAACAAAATAATTTTGATGTTATAATATCCGATATGGGAAGACCCAAAGACGATCGGGCAGGAATAACTCTTACAAAAGAAATAAGAAATCTTAATATTCAAACTCCGGTTTTCATTTTCTGCGGTAATTGGGCCTCTACTAATTTACGCGAAGAGGCTAAAAAAGCAGGTGTTACTGATATAACTTCATCAGGAACCGAGCTTTTAGCAATGTTACCAATTTAATTTTTCTCTTTACTCTTTTTACTCCTCAATTTCATTAGTTGTTCAAAACTTAGGTGGCTTAGATCAATCCCAGTTGATTGAATAGGCCCACCATCAGCACCAGTTATTTCAGTCTTGTTCTTAACCATCCCTAAATGCTGTGCAACCATTTTAAGCGCATCGTCTTGATTACGAGTAATCACCTCAACACCAAACTTACCCTCTTTCACACCAGCGAATAAACGACGAGCAGCGCCAGTTAAGTCACGCGTATCATGAAAATGCGCACGACCAATACCAAAACCACTACAGCGAGGGCAATCAGGATTAGGATCAAGCGAATTGTCATAACCGTAACCACCATTATCATTTGGTATCTTTTTCTTTTTAGCCCTAGCCTCAGTAACAGCGTCTTCAAATTCTATCGCATCACGCCACTGATAATTGAAACCAAAACCCCAACAATGACGACAGCATAGCCGGCGATATTCAGTTAGCTCGTTAACGTCTGCAGTTGCAATATCCCACCACATTTTTAATACGGCATCTTGGGTTATCTCGGTTCGACGTTCTCGTTCAGCTAGCGCATCCGCGATTGCTCTTGAAACCTTAAAATTTCTATAAAGGATTGATGCTGCGATATACGCATTATTCCCCTCACATTTATAGCCGGCTCTTTTGTATGCTGCAGTTCGGTTTAAGTCAATTAAGTACTCAGTTACGAAACGTGCTTGCATATCGTTAAGCCCGTAGTTGCGCACATCAAAGGTATTTTCATCATTATGCGCATTATCTTGTTCACTACCCTGCGCAGTTGATATATCACTATCGTGTATTGCCTCTTTTGCGCATTCTTTTTCGTGCGCAGTGCGCAATTTTTTGTGCGCAGTTTTTTGCGCAGATTGCGCAGCTGGCTTTTTTATATATCGCCTTGCTGTTGCGTAATTAAGTCCCTGGTCTTCACACCACTCTTTAGGGGATATTCCTGATTTAGCATGGTCAGACAGGAACTGTTTTTGTAGCTCGCTCCAATCCGGCTTAGCCATAATATTTTCCTCATAACAAATTAAAAAACTCACCGTAGTGAGCTTTGTGATTTGCAATAAAATCCCGTTCTAAGCGAGGTGTTATCTAAACAAAAAATATAGGACCGGTATCAATAGTACAACAGAGCATACCCTGTACCAGATTATCTTTGTTACTATTTTTTTCTTTATCTTCCTTGCCTGCACATCATCGCTAGACTCTTTAATTTCGTTTTTGTGAGATTCTAATACTTCCCCTTTTACTTGCTCACTTTTTTCTAGCATCTTATGACTTCCTATTGCCATCTTTATAACTACAAACAATATAATTATTGGTATCGCAAGAAGAGCCATAACATCGAACCATGAAATCATTAGTTACCCCCTTTTTGAGAGATACTAACACTAGCTAAATATAATGAATAACGCATATTTGACTTATGTATAAGAAAGGAGATATTCATCAAAGCTCTAATCTGACCATCTGCTTGAGATTACTACCTTTTTCAGATTGTGGTCATTCACGATTAACGTATAGTGACGTCACATTCATAAACTATTATTCTCTACTTCGCCCCGATATCTGGGGCATTTTTATTTTTCCCTCACAAAATAACGTTATGTGTGGAACTGTTGCTGTAGCGTCCCCCAATCCGGTTTAGCCATCGTGTTTATCTCCTTAGCCGATTAGAAAGTCTACTTGTAGGAATAAACTTTCTGATTAGCTATTTCCCTCAAATAAAAAAACCCGCTCTAGGCGGGTTATTGCGAATTCTTTTTTATTTTGTTTCTGGAGTAGCATCTCTCATTGATTTAGGAATTTCTTTTTCACCATATTCTTCAGCTATGGAAATTATTTCCTTATATGGACGAGCATACGGACCAACTACAACTATAATGTTTTTCCTTTCTGCCTCTTCAGGCGTTAACTTCATAGCTTCGACCGTCATTATCAAAGCTACTTTCAAAGCCGCACCTGTCCATGGTAAATATTTAATTTCGTCCCCTTCACTACCTGCCATAGCAGCCTCCCTAAACACTACCCACTTACTAAATTCTACCCTACAAAAAAGACTGATGCCTTGCCTAACCAGTTTGGTATGGCTATTGATGTTAATAACAAGAGAAAACCAACTACTAAGTATTGGAAAACATAAAGCATACGGATAAATAGTTCTTTTAATATCATAGAGTGTACCCTTTATTGCTAATGTGATTAATTACCAAAAAAAGTATTAACACCTAAAATATAGCAGCTCATTTTCATTTGTCAGGTATATCTAACCATACCAACCCCATACAGATATCATGCATTAATACTAATATTACAGCTCTATACTGATAAAAATGGTAATCAAATTGTTCTGCTATAATTAAAAGTGATCTTTTGTAACTTATAACTTCACACTAAAAGGAAGAAAATATGTTGAAAAAAATCAGTTTCCTCATCTGCTCATTAGCGGTTGCTTTCACATTAACTGCCTGCAACACCACTAAAGGTGTTGGTGAAGACATAGAGGCTGGAGGAGAGGCAATACAAAGAGCAGCCCAGTAAAAACCCTACTCTCTTACCTAACAAACTAGAGGATAAGTTTATTTTGTCCTTCTAGTGTTTTCTTAAGCTTTTAACGAGGCTCATATTCGTATTTTCTTTTCCGTATTTGCTTACACTTAGTTCATATGAAAACTTTTTAAACCATCTATGCTGATAGTGTGTTCAAACTATTGCTTTATTTTATTTTGCCCCTGAACAGGGGCTTTTCTTTGTTGTTACTTTGTATTTTTCCCTTATAAAAAACTAGTATGAGGCTGGCTATTATTTATTATTATTTTCTATCATTTACTATATCTACTCTCATTTTTAATATTGATGATAGCGTCTTCATTGAATAAAGTTGCGACTCAAATAATCCTTTTTCACTGTCTGGTAGTTTATTAAACGCTCTACTACGTATAAATTTGACTAAATATCTAATTCTTACATCTAAGAGTGCTGAATCATTTAGTAATTGTTGACTTCTGTTTTTCATACTACTTTCGTATAACCAATTACACTAATTATGAGTACTTAAAGAGTAGATATGAATTCAGATATTTCAAATTATCAATTACTGGTCATACCAAACCAAGGGCTGCTGAGAGGCCTATTCAATATCTGGCTACTAAAAAGCCCCCAATAGAGGTTCATTGTTCACTTAATCGACTATAAATTTAAATTCTTAGAAATAATTTTGCATACTTTGAAATACCGACTATGTTTAAAGAGATATTCAATTGTATAAAGCAACATCTTTTAGCCTACTGCTGTGTAGGCTTTTTTTATTTCATCACCTGTCGTTTTTGTTCAATTTTCCGTATTGTTTTCTTGGCTATCTCTAAATAGGCACCTTTAATCAATTCAGAGTAGGTCACGGTAAACACTCCGTTCTAATATAATCTTGCAGCCCTTTAATCATTTGCTCTGACTCTGCAATTCGCTCTCTGAGTAGCCAATAATTTTGGATAGCGGTGTCAGTAGGTCGGGCGGTGATTGCATCATCCAAGCTGGGGGCGGTAGTGCCTTCGGCTTTTTTGCAACTAGCTTTGATGTACACCCGGTCAGGATTACGCTCAGCAGCAATACGCAACTTATCAATTTCAATTTTTGCATTGGCTAATTCCTGAGTATGTTTAGTATCGAGTTTATGAAGGGATTGAACACGTTCTTGATAGTCTTCATTGATTTTGACTTGCTCTATCAGCTCAACAAGTAGTTCGGTATTCTTGGTATTTAGCTCACCTATCCTTTCGTGTTGTTTCCACATTCCCCATATGGCCACCCACGCAGCGATAAATAACAATGCTCTGACTTTATTCATGGCGATTACCATATAGATGATTAAAAATTAACTTGCCGCCCTTTATAGTGATCGATGGCTTTCTGGCAGCGTTTTTCTAAACTGACTTTATCAATGCCGCATGTGTTATCTGTCATACAATAAGCACCAAATACAATTATTGATATCGCAAGCAGCATAAAGAAAATTACAGCTACTATAGGTTTCCAAGGCATGAACTTTCCTCTAATTTTATTATCAGTTATCATCTTTAGGCTTTTTAGAAAAATACCTAAAACAATAAAAGGTTCCTGACATCCAAATGAAAATTTCCAACAAAATTAAATGGTCTAGTCTATCTATCATTTTTTTAACCTTAGGATGGGTTTTATTAAATGGAGATAAAGCCTTGGAAAATATCAATACTTTCTGTCACTGGCATGGTTCATCTCCTGAGCTAACAGGGAAATGGACCAACTCAACAGAAGGTTGGTTAGATGCTAGTAACTGGCATGGAAATAATTATGAGTTCATGGAAATTGAACTGGAGGTTGAAAATTATGAAGTCGAAGGGATTGTGACATCCAATAAAATAAAAGAACTTCTCCCATTTGACTTCGTTTTATTCAAAGGTAAAAAAAATTATTTCAGTAATACAATTGAAGGCGTTGCATTTGATTTCATTAATGGGAATGAAGTTCACCTTGGCGTAATGAGCCTAACCATAGATAAAAATGGAGAGCTTGTGATTTTACAAAATGAAAAGTATGCAAGTCTTTTCCCAGAAAAGGTTGTATTACGAAAAGTATCAAATACTGCCTTTGATTCTCTGAATGAAAAACTAGAACATAAAAATGAAAGCGATAAAAAATAACCACCACCCATCAATATGATTGATCCACATAGCTATACCGATAGTTAATGTAATTGCAGCCATTGCTCACTCCACAAGCATACTGCATTTTCTATCTCTCTACGCGTTATCAAACCTTTCCACGGCTTGCCCCCAGCATATATCCAGCGTTTAAGTTCATTACATGCGCCAACTTGGTCACCAGCGTTTAATTTTTTAAGTAGTGTAGAGCGCGAAAAAGCCCCTGTTCCAACGTTATAGGTAAATGAATAAAGTGCAGCCCTGGTGTAATCAGGGATATTAACTTTAATTAAGGGGTTTACTACCTTAGCTACAATTGCCAAGTCTTTTTCTAACAGTGCATCACACTCTGCTTTTGTGTAGTTTTTTGTGGGGATAATGTCAGAACCTGTGTGTCCATAACATACAGTTAGCACTCCTACTACATCACGGTAAGGCTTGGATTCATATCCTTCAAAATTAGTGACCATCGCAACAGTTAAAGCCATCAAGCCACCAGCAGCAGCCATTTGAATTTTATTTGGTATTTTTGCCACTGTTAGTCTCTCTTAATTTGAATTCTTTCCGCTTGTAGTACCAATTCACCAAGAATGTAGCGACCGTACATAAAATACCGACGATTACTGCCCATTGATCTAGTGTGAAAATACCAAATATGGATGTTAGAACACCCCATATGATTGCAGCAGGGCTTGAGTATTTTTCGTGCATACGCATATCCACCCCCGATGGAGTGTTCCTGTAAGGTCAATATTTAAATGCTTATGAAGTCAATTTATGGAAGAAAAAAGCCGCTATATCTAATAGCGGCCAATAATACGATAAAAATCCATATTAAAGTTACTATTTTCTTTTAGATAGTGACTCTATTAGTGATGCTAGTTGTTCAAGGCCATCAAAAGTTGATGGTATATTATTTTCATTGAGTTGAATATTTGAAAATATAATATTTTCGAATTTCTCTAATGCTTCACGATTATCTTTTGTTTTAGAAAAATCAGAGTAGTTATCAACAAACATACACAGATTTTTCCTCAAATTTATCTGGGTTAGTTCTGCTTTTATAGAGTTATAATTCTGTAGGGAAACTCTAAAAAAATATAAAGAAATAATAGTTAAAGCCGAATAACCTATGTATTTAAATATCATAACATCATTAAATTCATCGGCTTTTTCCGTGATTATTTTATATCCTATAGGGCATATGGAAACGAAAGCCAATAGAAATAAAATAGCTAAAGAAATCCATCGTTCTTTACTTTTAGAACTATATATATCATGATAAGCCTTTGTCAATCCAGCGAAATTATATCCAGAAGACAAATTCTCCAAATATTTTTTTAATTCATCAATCTTTTTTTGCTTAACTTCTAGATCATCTTTTATAAATTTTGATTTCTCATTAAATAAGTCTTCAACTTCCTCGTTAAAATCAGTAACCTTATTACCTATGAGAACAATCTCTTCATGTTTTAAATTTATATTTTTTTCTATTTCAGTTAATCTCTCAAAATCACTAAATTTAGAATCAAACACAAAATTCAAATTTCCGATCAAAATACTATATATATAACCAGAGTACTCATCTATTGAATATTCAAGATAAAACTTTACTCTATCTTCAAGAAATAGAAACAAATGCCTATTCTTCTTTAAATAGCGAACTCTTTCAGATAATATATCATTCAACATTCCATCAGGAACAACAATCAGGTATTCTATTATGTACCTTATAATTATAATATAAGATAACATTATATTGCTTGGTGTGTCAGTTTTTATAGCCAACCTGAAATTACCAGTAATCTTACAATACTCATCAAAGCTATTAATTCTATCTAATGCAATATCTATTGTTTCCCTTACTTCACCAATAAATTTCGCTAAACAAGACTTCGTTTCTTGATCTAAGCTAGTAGTCTCATCAATCAAAAATAATTTATACAAGGCATCATCTTTCTCTAAAAGATTTTTAATCTCTATCAATGAATTTTGATATGACTCTAAATGTCCTAATTTCCCGCTCATTACTTTCCTTAAAATACAAAAAAAACAAATCAATAAGTTAAGTATAAATGAGAAGTAAACTCTTAAGAATTTTTATATCACAAAATAGCAATATTTCCCGAAATATTTTTATCATAGTTAACAAAAAACCCAGCGCATTGGCTGGGTTAGTCGGTGAAGTTACTAAAATGGCAACTTACCTTGAAATAGTGGCTCATTGGCTCAAAGAAGTCAACACGTTCTTACTATTATTTTTCTTTTTCCACTCATTATCGCGTATTTTAAATGCATTATAGAGATGTGGGTAAATTAAATACTCTGCAGAACGAATAATTTCTTTTACCTCACGACGGCATGTGGCCATCGAGGGTTTTCGATATTCAAGCGTGCGATTTCTGCGAAGCATTTGCCGTGGCTGTGCAATACCATAATAATAACGAGCAATGGCACGGTCGGAGCTCACAAAGGCATAACGTAATAACAATAATGTGAATGCAATTCGGTCTATATGATAAATTTTATCAACCACCTTGGTGATTAACATTCCATCGTCGTCATTACACATTTCCCTTTCTGGATAATCACGCTTTTCTACAGTTGCCATAAATTCAGCAATGATACTGCTTTGGCGTTTCTCTAATCTACCGCTGTAAACCCAAGCACCAAACTTGGATAGCCAACCTTGTAACCAAGCTTCTTGCTCAGCATCAAGTACAAGCCCATCAGAAATACTTTTTATACTCGACATGCTCGCAGCTCCATGACTTCTCTTTTGGTTTGCTCAAGTAGTTCACTCTCAGTACCGTGAATTTCTTGCCATGTTTTAGGCGCTGCATGAAAACCAGTATCATAAGTAGGTCTGTGATGAGGCGGGCATAACGGTAAAACATCTTTATGGCTAGCTCTTTGCGCCATTCCCTGCCCCGTTCTTACATGATGGATTTCCGCGGGGCTTGCTCCATACCCCATATTACGGCAGCAAATGCAGCCAAGTTCTGCTACATCCGATAGCCACTGTTTATCTTCTTTAGCCTTTGATTTTTTGGTCATTGGTCTTGCCTCTAGGTAAAATCTAATAACTGAGCCGCCGCATTTTCAGCAGCTTCTTGGGTGGGGAATTTACGAAATAAAATGAAGTTCCAAAGCACATCGAGGGTTGATTTGTAGAGTTCGCCAAAGGCTAGGTCATCCATTTTGGCAAAGCTAATTGATTTGGCTACACGGCGTAGGCTACCGTCTGGCATTTCAAAGGTTTCATAATGGCCTGATTGCTCTACCACCCAATAGCGGAAAGCATCAAAGGATTTGGTTGCTGATATATTGTGAGCACGTTTCTGAGCTATCTCATCGAGATAAACATCTGCAGCGGATTGGAGAGCATCATCGTTATCGGTGTAGTAAGCGAGGAATTTAACGTAACCGCGTACTAGCTCTTTTTCTTCAGGCGAAATAGTGCCACCGGTTGGTTCCCAGTATTCATACCCTAGATTGAATAAAGCGAAGTATTTACGGTGGAAACGCGGGTTACGAGCTTTCTTGAAATCAGCAGAAAGCACATCACCACACTTGATTTTTGAATGTAAGAAATCTCTCGCAGCGGGGTTAGCCGGCACAAGAGTGTCGTTAGACATTTTGATAAAGCTATGCTGTGCCATACGTTTCTCTCAGTAGACACAGCAAGTGTTAGGATTGGGTGTTCAGACCAATGAGAGTTATTGTATCAGAAATCTTACTTTCTGCAAAAATGATAACTATCTAATTTTACATGAATAATTTTTTTATTGGCTCAATATATGGCATTATTGCTGATGAAACAGAAGCAGCCCCTCCAGCAATAGTCATTATATCTACTAGTTTCTCCATAATAATGGATTTGTCTTTAATACCTTTCATTGATTCAAGATTAGGAATCACCTTATCAATAACGTCAGCATCTACTCCTTGATTTTTTATTTGTATTAATTCAGAAATTAACTTATCAATCAATTCATTAGATTGAATTTGTAAATTCTGACTAAAATTTTCACTGGCATTTACTACATTAGCATTACCATAAATATGGTTATTAAAGGTTTGCGTCACTATTTTTTCGTCTTGTTTTGACAATTTAATATCCTCTATATTCTCTATTTTTCTTTCTATTTCCAATAAAAACCTAAGTGTTTTATTTTTTATAGAATCAATTACACTATAACAAGCCATCCTTGGTAAAATCTCATATGCTCTAGTGCAAAAGAAACCTTGATATAACCTATTGAATAGAGGTAAAGCTGACATGGGTATATCTCTTACAGGATCATCATCAGCTGAGTACGAAAGTAGACTTTCTATATATGACACTGGATAGTAAACTTTCCCTGAGCCAAAACTATCCTGTAAAAAATCTGGCAATAAATGCTTATCAATTTGCAGTGCAGAGTGATTCGCACCTGCTCTATTAGAGAAGTCCCCTCGAATTACAGTGCCTACTATGCGGTAATCAGGAATTGCATCATCACCATCATATCCATCTAACTCTAACTCAGTCCATTTAATAAATGTGTCGTTGTTTATCTTATATGCTAACACTGAACATTTACGTAAAATATCCGTTATATTTGAACTTGGATTTAAAATATCATTTTGTATTTCGGAGAAAAGAGATGGCATTATTAGCTCCTATTTTTCTTTCTATTCTACCCCCAATTTAAGCTTGTGCCACCCCTTGGTTATCCAGCACTTAGAATCACCATCAAGGCAACATTCCATCACTGGTAACCGTTCACCACATTTACCACAACAACGATTGGATAATTCCGCAATCTCGCGCTTAAGTCTCGCATCATCATTTCGTATGAACATTTGAATATATTCACTTTCATCATATGGCTCACGTCCTGGTCTACGCAATGCACAATTACGCTTAATCATTTCATGTTCTTCAGATTCAACTTGCCACTGCGGGATAACAAAGCCAGCTTCACGCTGGCGTTTGCGTTGGGCAGCCTTGCGTTCTGCTGCTGACTTAGCCATTGGTCTTGCCTCTTCATATCATTTATATCAACTCGGTTAATGCACTGAGCAATAACGCTCAATAGATAACTCATCTACTCTAGCGCCACCTAGATTTGCCCAAAATGCTATTGTTGAAAGTACATCTTTTTCGCTTGTTGCGACAAAAAGAGTTATGAAAGACGTTTGGTTCCATAAACCACTTGCTTTATAAACCGATTTTTTCATTTTTACCCCAACTAACTACATTTAATAACCTTATGACTAAACGGCCTTATATCCGCTGTAAAGCTTGTAGTTATATGATGGGAACGATTTTATTTTTTCCAAGTGTGTGCGTTTCATACCTTCATCACCTCTCGCCAATGATTTAACCTATCTCTAAAAAATTCCCGATGTACCTCTGGTGCTTTTTCTATTTCAACCAGTATTCGTTCCCTATGAATTTTTCGATTTTTCAGTTGCCGAATTAGCCGACTAGCGAATAAATCAAGTTGCTCCAGTTTGCGATATTCTTCTGGCCATAAAGCACGGTTATGAGGAAGTCCATCAGGTAAATATTTACCCGACATAATTACCTCTGCCTTTGAGGTTTCGGCTCTGGTTGATAAGGTGCTTTGGTTCTTGCCCTTGCTGCAGAATTAAAGCGTTCAATGTGGCACGGAGAATGGTCTAAACCATCATCGGGCAATATGGGGTGATTGCTCCGGACGAGTGACTCGCCGGTGATTGAGTCTTTGATTGTCATTTGGTCTGCCTCTGTATTAATGGTCACGGCTTGGTCGAGCCTTTTTATCGATTTTTATTTGTGGCTGTAATTACCCTTTTTACATAAAATTTTATCTCTTATTTCCTTTATCGCTTCCTCACCAATTAAACGATACTTACCGTCTTTATCGATGAGTTCAGATGTAGAAATCCCTCTTTTAGCTTGACCCATTAACGGCTTGATTGGTGGGATTGGTTTCCCCTCTTGTATCTGGTTGTAATAAGCGATCAGCTGCTTTTTGATGGATTCCCTAATCTCTTTATCGGACAAGTTATACTGCGTCATGCGTCGCCTTGCCTCTGGAACAATCCAATACATAACCGTTGATTTCCAAGGGAATGCTTCAACGGATGGATATCGCCACTCCATGTTGCTATAGCGCTTCATTTCAGCCATGACCTCACAAACTGAAGGTAGACCCATAGCTTGCATCATTCCCTCGCGACACCAACTGATAAACTTTCCGCAGGATGGGAAAAAATCAGACTCTTGCTGCCTAGCCACACTCATTCCCGCTTTCAATTGCTCAACAGATGTTATGCCATTTTCGATAAACGCCAGTACCCATTGCCGTTTAGTTGCTGAAATATCGTCTTGGTTTGAAAACACAGTATGCTTTGCCGCTGGGAAAATTTGCACTAAGTTATCAAACAGCATATCAACCAACTTTTCCGCATGTTCATTGATTCCAGCAGGTTTATTGATTGGCTGAATTAGGCTCGATAATTTTTTGCCATCTCTGTTTTCAATTGCTGAGAGAAGACTTTTCATAGTGTGTTCTCCCATGCTTCAGGGCTATTCCAATGGGCTTGTGCAGGTAAACAATCTTCACCCTGTGGAATTTCAGCAAATTTTAATACCAGTTTGTCCCACTGTTTTCGAAGTGTGCTTGGGCTAAGAATATTTTTGCACCAAAATGGGTCCTTATTTGCCCTATCAAATAACCGGCAAATCTGCCTGTGCGTTCTGCCGTCAATGGTGCGCATTAACCGTACATCATTGGCCCATAACGCCCAGTTTGGTTCTTTTGGTGGATTGATATCGTCATCAGATGCAGATGCATTTTCGTAAAGTTCAGTCACCCGTTTGGATATCCACTGCGCACAAAGCAAATCATCCGATGTTCCCCATTGTCGTTTCTTTGCACTGAACACAACGGCATCAGGGTGACGAGCCACAAACGAATTATCATTCGTGTTTTCGTCAGGTTGTGAAACGACCGGACAAGAAGGGTTTATATTCTCTGTAGTATTCTCTGTTGTAATCTCTGAAGGATCGAACTGCGGATTTGTTTCACCGCCACCGTCGAATTTGTCTTGTGGCGGCTGTTCATTTTGTTGTTTCGCCAAATCCCCATAGTGACTTTCCCCGATTGCGCTTTGCGCATTTGGGAGATTATCAATAGGTTGCGTCATAATTTGGTCAAGTTGGTCACAATCTATACGGTAATATATTTTGTGTTCTAAACGCCTATCCGTTTCAATTAAAACCCCGCGTTTAACAAGATGCTTTCTGGCGGTGAGTTGTTCGCGATAGCTTAACCCTGTTTCGGCCGTAATATCCTCAGATGACTTATAGACCCCTAATTCAGAATCCGTTTTATCCTGCCAATAAAATATCTGGCTAAAAAATATTACTGCATTGACGCTACCAAAGCGTTTAACTAGACCAGGGTAGTAAGCCACTGGCCGCCCAAAATCGAGTAACAAATCTGATGGTCTCATTTCACACCCCCAGCGCTTTAGCGATAGCGCGGCAAGCGTTCTGGTATTGCTCAGGCGTCAGTTTCTTTAAAAGTAGCTTTTGTTTTTGTTGTTCGTACTGCATGCCAATATTGAGTGCTGCCGCCCTTCTTCCCTCGAAAATATCTTCGATCTGTTGTCTGTCTGCAGGCTTTCCATTCAATAAAAAACCATTACAGTAGGTAATTAATTCAGTCGTTCTTAGCATTGGTCTTGCCTCTTGAATTAGTGCACGCTGGTCGGGCGTGATATTGCATTTAGTGCAGTAATTGCACTATTGATATTTCGTGACATGTCACGTCCCTCAAGTAAAATTTCGGTCATAGCTTCTGCAAATCGCTGTATGGCTACTGATGCTAAATAGTTTTTAGTATCTCCTCTTACTCGGGCTAACCTCGAAGCCGGCAACGCCATTTCAATCGCTGGCATCAGCTCTGCTAATTTCTTCATTGATGCGTTCGAATCGCCTCGTAACCACCGAAATATCTGTTGTCGGTTATTGTTAATCGCTTTCCAATCCGCTTGGCCTCGTTCATCTTCAATCACATGTAAGCGGCTCTGTGATTTGTCTCGTGTGATTTGTAAATACGCACGGCTTATCTCAATCGCCACGTGCTCTTGACCATGTTCTGTAGCCCAGCTCTCAATTTCGGAGCGGACAATATCGATATCAAAACTCATCTCTGCGTCTCCTGTCGCAAAATTGATTATGAATAATCAGTTTTTTAAATTTCTTGTTGATATATTCGCTTTCATACAACTCTCTCATTGCCATTGATGAGCCACGTTGGGTCACAATTTAAAACCTTCGCAATTTCAACAATAAACCGGGGTCTTTTAATAAGACCTGATTCGATTTGCTGAATTGATTGCTGTTTTAGCCCAACTCTGTCTGCAAGTTCTGACTGAGTTAAATGGAGCTCTATACGACGAGTCTTAACTCGTTCAGATAACGTTTCCATCCTCACCTCCTTTTACAATATTTCTTGTATTTAAAAACAAATTAGTTTGTTTGTCAATTACAGGTTTTCTTGTAATTATCCTCTAGAGCTATAAAGGGGTTTATATGTCAATTTCTGAACGCGTAAAAAATAAAAGAATCCTTCTCGGCCTCACTCAAACAGAGTTAGCCGAAACCGTTGGCACTACACAGCAGTCAATAGAGCAATTAGAAAGCGGAAAAACAAAACGTCCTCGCTTTCTACCTGAACTTGCAGCTGCCTTAAAGTGTTCTGTTAGCTGGTTGGTTACAGGAGAAGAAGACAAAAACGATACCCTACCTCCTGAAAATGAATGGGGAGGGATAAAGTCTTGGGATAATAAAACGCCTTTGGATTACGATGAAGTGGAAGTGCCATTCTATAAAGATATTGAATTTGCTTGTGGTACAGGCGGTAGTATTGATGTGGATTACAACGGTTTTAAATTAAGGTTTGCCAAATCAACACTGCGCAAGATTGGTGCCCCTACTGATGGTTCAACAATTATTTGTTTTCCAGCAAGTGGCGATAGTATGGAGCCTGTAATACCAGATGGTTCTGCTATTGCCATTGATGTATCTAATAAAAAAATTATTGATGGAAAAGTTTATGCTATCGATCAAGATGGCTTGAAACGTTTAAAAATGCTTTATCGAAAACCAGGTGGAAAACTTATTATTCGCAGTTATAACCGTGAAGAATACGACGATGAAGAGGCTGATGAAAACAGCGTCATGATTATTGGCAGAATGTTTTGGTATTCTGTTCTTGATTACTAAGGTAACCCTATGGAAAATTTCAAGTTAAAGCTTAAAAATCATGTGGATCATGTAAAACAAGTTGGGCAACATTGCTCAACAGAGGAAACAACTAAACAGGCACTAATATTGCCTTTCCTTGATATCCTCGGCTTTAGCCCTTATGACCCTCAAAAAGTCAAAGCAGAATACGGCGCTGATTTCCCCGGAGTAAAAGCAAATGAGCGTGTTGACTATGCACTATTCTGTCAAGATGTCCCCGTTATGTTTATCGAAGCCAAATGCTATTTTGAAAAATTAGATAACCATTGTCCTCAGCTTTCTCGGTATTTTAACTCCACTCCTGAAGTTACAATCTCAGCAATAACCAATGGGCTAGAGTGGCGTTTTTTCACTGATTTAAAACAAAAAAACGTTATGGACCCTACTCCATTCTTACGCATTAGAATGGATGAAATTAGTGATTCAGACGCAAGCCAATTATTCCGTTTTAGACATGATAAATTCAAACCAGAAGCATTAAGAACACTGGCTGAAGAGAGCGTATATTTATCTGCTTTCACTAAAACCATTAGCTCAAGCCTCAGAGATGTTGATAGTGAATTCGTTCGCTATGTCGCGAGCCGTTCTAATGTTGAAAGACAATTAAATCAGCGTTTTATTGACTCTATTACACCGCTAGTAAAACAAGCCGTTGAGCGTTCTGTTAGTGCAATGGTGGTTTCAGGCTTATCTGGTAAGTTTACTTACGGTGAAGAGCCTGTTGAAGCAGCAGTAGAGGAAACTCAAGAGTCTAATGAATTAAAAGATATTATCGATCCCGATAACCCAAACATTATTACCACAACGACCGAATTAACTTTATTTGAAAAAATAAAGCAGATCACTGGATGTGATGAAATTGAATATAAAGATACTGAGTCTTACTTTGGTGTCCTATATCAAGGCAAGGTTAATCGTTGGATAGTTAGATTCTACGATAAGAAAAATAGCGCTTATATCATGGTTCCTATAGAGATTACTGATCTGCTAGGTAATGAAATAAAGCGTGCAGGTTTAGAATTAACGAATAATCGAATCACCATTCAATCCCCTGAAGATATATTAAGAATAACAGGCATCATTCTTGACTCGTTTGAATACGTAAAAAATGATGAAAACTTCAGAAAAAAATCAGCTAATGAATAAGTTGTATTAGCTCAGATTTGATCTTACATAGCTATGGCACAGAGCTAAATCTAACCTGACAGGGCGCTCTGTGCCAGAAGCAGATGTTAACAAACATTATGAGTCAATTGATTAAGAGATGAAGTATCATGGCTTTTTTGACAGGAATTAGTGATTTTTTAAATAGCATTCCTCAATGGTTATCATCATTTATTACCGCTTTGATCGGCGCATTTGTTGGTGGCTGGTTTACTCTTAAAGGAGTTGACCGCGAGGCTAAGATTACTCGCGCAGAGAACGAAAAAAATTCCCTTGAGTTGCAGTTGTCTGTATTAAAAGGAATTAAGGGCGAGATATTCACTTTAATGAGCCTATATAATAAAAGAATGAAAAATTCTATTGATAGTATTGGGTCAGGAAAAGCACTTCTTTTTAATTTCCCAGTTGGAGATGATAACTTTACATTCTATGAGCAAAACGCAAAAATTATTGCAAAATTAGATGACGATGCAAGAGATTCAATAATTAATATTTACACATATGCTCGTTCGCTAATACAGTCTTTCAAAGGAAACAATCAGCTTCTTGTAGAGTATGAAAAGATCCTTTTTGACATGGCTGATAATAATAAAAATAGAGATATGTATGAAAGATTGCACGCTGAAAAAATCGAAATAATGGTGGATTATGCGCAAGGAATAAAAAATATTGATGCAGAACTTAGATATGCTATCAACGAGGGATTTAGGGTTATTGACCAAGAAATAACGGCACTACAAGTAAAAATAACAAATTTAAAGTCATAAAGGTTACTTCCGCTCTTCGCTCAGACTAGGCTGTCAAGCATAGTTCAAAATCTGTCAGTTCAAGTCTGAACTAGTACAAATAAATTTTAATTTATCTATATCCCCCTTGTTCAATAAAGCACAAGGGTTTTTTGTATGTTCTCTATACTTTCCCCCTCATGTTTTGTTCTCAGTTTAAAGCTCCCTATAACCCATTTGTAGTATTTCCTGCTATTTAAACGTGACCGCCTCCCTGTTTTCACAAAATTAAACAAAATAAATCATCCTGTTAAAACAATTAATTACAATTAAAACCACGATGAAATACAATTTAATACAAATTTAATTGTTTACAGATATACAAGATATTTTGTATATTACAAACATCGAAACAAATACAGCAAGTGTTTAGATAAGTGTTCAGACTTAAAAATTAGCCCACACCAGGGAAACAGTTAGACCAAAACCAGAGGCAAGACCAGACAGCTCGGAAAGACGGGCATTGATTTATAGACGTAAAAAAACCCACCGAAGTGGGTTCCTTTACCTCGGGTCGCCGACCAAAGCTAACCGAGAGTTCTACTAGCGCGACCAAACGCTAGAAGAGGCAAGACCAATGATAAATCACTGATCACAGTTATTTTAAAGGAGCTGCTATGAAAGCACAACCTAAAACCCTAAGTGTCACCTTATACATTCATGCACAGAAGCAACCTGATGGTTCATATCAATTCAACGCCTATGCATTTAAGTCTGATGTGAAATCAGGTTTAGGCTTTGTTATTGCTGAACACGTTACTGAAATTCCTTTTACAGAACCAACCAATGCAGAACTTGTTCAGTTAGAAATCAATGCACTCAAAGCTGAGCAAAGCAAAAATCTTGCTGATGCTCAGGTGAAATCAAGCTTACTGGAAGACCAGATCCAGATGTTGCTCTGTTTGGAAGGCAAACCCATTTCTAAAACTGACGAACAAATCCCTTATTAAGAGGCAAGACCAATGACAACTTTTATCTGTGTATTTGAGCCTACGACCGAGGCTCGAACCAATGGCGCTATACCTTTAACCATCGCTTTCAATGCAGCGAATGCCAAAATTGCGGCAGCAACAGCAATGATTAAGCTATCTGAAGCTTACCCTGATTCTCTGGATAATTTTAATATCGATGAGCCGATTATTTGTGAGGATGCTGTCGGTTCCCCTCGCCCTGCGCTCGATCAGTTCGATGAAAAATTTGCACTTGAAAATGAGTTCGACGGAGAAAAATGGCACCCCATTAAATATAAAGAATTTAAAAAGCTTGCAACTAAACCCCGCGTAGCTGCTTTACTGATGTTTGGTAAAACTCAAATTACTGATAAAGAATACACTTCAACATTGAAATATCTCAATGAAAGTAAAGAAGCGCCAAAAATCCGCCATATCGCCACTGGCCTTGCTGAAATCACCAAAGTTTCATTAATGGATGCCGAAGCCACGATGGAAATCGCGCAGGCGGTTTATGAGTATGCTGACGATAATGTCACTATCGAAGAGGCTAAGGCGCTTGGTGAAAGTTGGTTAACCGAGGAACCTGAACTTCCTCCCGCTGAGGACGAGCCTGTCCTTAAACGTGATTATGCCGCACTTGATCTCGAAATTGCCCTCGCGCTCTTGGACATTAAACCAAGCGATGCAAAAAGTGCAGATATTCGCAAAGCAAAAGAACTCATCAGCGCTGAAGATAAGGCATGGAAACGTTTATCTATGGATTTACGCACATTCCCTAGCGTTCTAGATATCCCTCGCGAAAGCATCTTTGCACTAGTGGCTGAGGCACGCGAAAAGCCCGAACTATTTGATGATGCGAATGCCCGTAAAGCGTTTATCGATTCAAAACTTAGTACCAACAGCCCAAAAGTAACATCTCTCGGTAGTGGCCGTTTCGCTGTTGATAATTTAGATGCTAAGCCGGCTAATGATGAAACACCTGAGCAACCGGCTAAAACAGAGAAACCAAAGCGCGCCAGCAAGAAAAAAGACACACCGGCTAGAGTAGAAAAAGAACCAGTTGTGATTGAGACACCTGTTGTTTCTACGCCAATTGCCACTGAACAAGATGACTTTCAACAACGTGCAGCGATACTTGATGAGGTGCTTAATAGCGGTAATACAAACCACCTTAATATTTGGAAGCAAGTACAACGTACTGATTCACGCTTTACCAAACCACTTGATGGCATGGGCTTTGTTGGTACCAGTATCAACAGCACCTATATGTTTATGCGTGCGACTGAAATATTTGGCCCAATAGGTGAAGGCTGGGGTTATGAAATCATTGAAGAAAAAATGATTGATGGAAAGCCCCTTGTCGAGCCCGTACTCGATGCTCACCATAAACAAGTCGCAATGAGGTTCCTGCGTGATGGGGATGGAACATTACTCTTTGAACAAAATCACTCAATCAAGATCCGCTTTTGGTACATCATCGAAGGCGAAACTCGTGGTGAGTTTGAGAGCTACGGTGCCACACCTTATCGCTATCAGACTAAGCAAGGAATAAGGACGGACAGTGAAGTGATAAAAAAATCACTCACCGACTCAATCAAAAAAGCACTTTCCATGCTGGGCTTTAGTTCTGACGTATTTATGGGAATGCATGATAACCCTGAATATGTGGCGAGTAATAAGCTCGAGTATGAAATCAAAGCCGCCAGCGATAACGCTGAAGATGCGACCCGCATTCGCAAAGAGTTAGACGAGAAGTTCACGCGACACACTGAAACGATGCGCAGTGCAGTGACGCCAAACGAATTACGGGGTATCACATCCACCCTTACCCGTGAAATTTCAACGCATGCCAAGTTGGCCAAACAACGTGGCGACAGTGAATATGAAAAATATTTAAACGGCCGTTTACGTCGATTAAATGAAATTGAAAAAGAGTGTTTAGACCAACTGAAACAAAAAGAAGAGGCAATCTAATGACCAAGACAACTGCTATTGCAATGGCTGCTGACTACAGCAAGTTACAACAACTCGTCGAAACAGGTGAATTCACCGCAGAAGATGTTGCCGATACCTTAGAGGGTATCGAGTGTGAACTAGGCGATAAACTGGATGCAATTATGCTTCATGCCCGTAATTTAGAGGGGCAAGCTAAAACGCTGGATGAAGAATCAAAACGTTTGGCAGACCGTAAAAAATCATTCGAAAACCAAGTTAAAAACCTGAAAAAATATGCATTGGATTGCTTGTTAACATCAGGCAAAGACAAGTTAAAAACCACGAAAAATACCTTTACGGCTCGCGCTGGTGTTGTGC
>OJKJ01000054.1_pt1 | contig 96430 bp, 102 predicted proteins | sample 1596491 | NCBI WGS metagenome assembly OJKJ01 (sample SAMEA4350160, study PRJEB24818) | metagenome | biome: human; feature: gut; material: faeces | place: Denmark | collected 2013-09
GCCTACAGCTTCCTTCCGATTCCACCTCACGATGGACACCCTTGCTGTTCAGCTATACACTTCCTCGTTGCCTAGGCGTGTTCGGGACTTTCACCCGTTAGAGCGCGCCCATGGCGCGCAAACAAAAAGAGCTGGCAGCCCTCACAGACTGTCAGCTCTTTCCAAATCTAGTACCTGCAGTACTCCTTACGGATATCTTCCATCTCCTCGTGGATGGCCGGAACATCCATGACCATCTCCATCATTCCCACCTGTTCCTCATAAACAGCTGGGTCTGTCTCAGCTTTCACTTCATCCTCGCAGATATGATATACACTTAGTCCCAACTGGACTCCTGCCAAAGGACCTGCATAAGTTGGATCGCCGGCCGTAACGGTTTCTGCCGCAAGGCCTGCGGCCTCTGCTTCAGCAGCTCCCAGAAGAACTACTATGTTCTCCGGGCCGTGCTCCTCACTTATGTTTAAAACCCTCTTCTGGTTTTCCAGATCCATGGCACCTGCGGACGTTCAGACAAAGCACTCTGTTGAAGAGTAGGCTATCTTTGCGCCTGCTGTCTTGGCACACTCTTCGATGGCTGGTCCGGGTACACCGTCGCGGTCACCAATGATGATAGCATACTTGTCTTTCAGTATAGCCATACATTGCTCCTCCTTTTCTTTATCGCGCTTATATGCGCTGTTTTTATACATCAGCCGCGTCTGCGGTTATGCATCATTTGTACCGGCCCTCCGGCCATGCCCGGGCATCAGGCATATTTCTTAATCATTTCCTCGCAGCTCTCCGGGGTGGCGTCATCCTTTACCCTGGAATCAATCATTTCCCCATCCTTGTAAATAGCAATCACAGGCAGTCCCAGCACCTTCTGGGCAATGGCAAGCCGTCTGGCCTTGGTGGTGTTCAGGGAACAGAATTTTACAGTTGTTCCGTACACCTCCTCGAACTTGTGGATATGCGGCATCAGAGCCGCACAGGGAACACAGCCGTCCCCGTAGAAGTCCACCAGCACATAGCCCCGGGCCTTTAAAACCTCTTCCTCGAAATTTTCCTTGGTCAAATCAATCATTTTTTACCTCCTAAATGTAATCGTGATAACTTATGGTTAAATAGTTTCTTTTTATCCATTTCCAAAAAGCCGGGCTTTTACCTGCGTTTGTCCTTGACAAAACATGGAAAACAGATAATATATTAAGTTAGTAGCTAAAAAACTTTCATCCAATGATAAGGAGTATCACCGATGAGCGATATAAAACTGACTGAACTGACAGGTTCCTGCGGCGGCTGAGCGTCCAAGATAGGGCCTGATACCCTCGCGCAGGTTCTGCGCGGTTTACCAACCTTTCACGACGACCGGCTTCTGGTTGGATATGACACCTCCGACGATGCGGCCGTCTATCAGCTTACCCCTGAACTTGCCCTGATACAGACCGTGGATATCTTCCCCCCAGCCGTGGACGATGCCTATGAGTACGGTCAGATTGCTGCCGCCAACTCCCTGTCCGACGTATGGGCCATGGGCGGGGAAGCCAGACTGTGCATGAACATCCTCATGTTCCCGGAGCACCTTCCCTTTGATACGGTACAGGCCATCCTCCGGGGCGGCTATGACAAAGCAGCTGAGGCCGAAGCCATAGTAGTGGGAGGCCATACCATCAAGGACGACATTCCCAAATACGGCCTGTGCGTTTCCGGCGTGGTCCATCCGGACCGTATCCTGCGCAATAACTCCATCCAAAAGGGCGATGTTCTGATTCTCACCAAACCCCTGGGCACCGGCGTTCTGACCAACGCGGACAGAGGCGGTCTTTTATCTGACGCAGAGCATAAAGCCATGGTTGACTGTATGGCTGCGCTGAATAAATATGCAGCCGATGCGGTACGCAGCCTGGACGGGGTCCATGCCTGCACCGATGTGACCGGCTTCTCACTGCTGGGCCACAGCTACGAGATGTGCGGGGAATCCGGACTTACCGTAATCATAGACAGCAGCCGAGTCCCACTGCTCCCGGGCGCGGACAACTACGCGTCCATGGGTCTTGTGCCCGCGGTGGCTTACCAGAATATGAAGCACCTGAAGGACAAGGTGGCTCTGCCAAAGGACCTTCCGTCCCATGTACACGACCTTCTCTTCGACCCCCAGACTTCCGGCGGCCTCCTGTACAGTGTGGCATCCCAGGAAGCGGGACGTATCATGGAAGCGCTTCAGAAAGCATGCCAGACCCCGGCTGTCATAGGCCATGTGGAAGGCCCGTCTTCCCATCCGGTCATGGTGATTTGACAAAAACTTCACAAGAAGGAGGCAGACCTCTCATCCCAGCTTTACAAACCGGGAGCGGACAGCCTGCCCCCTTCCACTCTGCTATACTTGCCACATCTGATACATTTTTAAATATCCTTACAGAAGACCAGAAGGCCGCTGAGGAATTTTCTGACCCTCACGTTGCCGTGTCCGTCGCTCTTCCCTCTGATATAGCTCATTTCCCTTTTGATCTGTTCCAGACTGTAAAGCCTGGCTCCATATTCATTAAACACGGGATCTGCATAATCATCCATTCCTCTGTATGCCAGATTCGCCATACCCACAGAGGCCGCGCGCCGTATGCGCTGTTCCACGCTCTTGGAATTCTGTCCCATCCTGCTGCACAGCTCACGTACCGTAATGTCTCTTATGTCCAGGTCCTCTTCAATCAGATAGCGGACAATTCGTATGATGTCCTTGCTTCCCGCCTCACTGAGTATTCCGATTTCCTGTAAGATGCCTTTTAAACGCCGTATGGACTGGTTATAATCCGTTTCCTGTTCCTCAGGCCGCATCTTTCGTCCCTGCACATTTGCTTCCCAGGAAAATGCTCCCGCGGAAAAATCGTTCCTGGCCTTGCCAATCAGCCACTGCATGGCCCTGGCCATCTCCATATTGTGCAGTACGTTTCTCACTTCTATCTCATTGTACGGTTTATGTATCAAAAGCTCTGCGCCTTTTTCATAAGCCATCCTGATAATATCCATATCATTGAAATGCGAAAGGATAACAACCGATGTCTGGGGCAGTATCTCCCTGATTTTCTGTATGTATGCAATGGTTTTGGATGCGGAAAGGGTAAGGTCTGCCAGAATCATATCCGGGCACATCTCCTGGAGCTCCAGATAGGCTTCCTCCCACCTGGACGCAATGCCGGCAACAGTTCCCATACCGCCGTCCTCAATCATTGTTTTCAGTTCTGTCCGCGAATTCCTGTCGCAGTCCACAATATAGATTCTCATCCTATTTCTTCTTTAAAAATACATCCTTAATATTTTTCCACAACATGAACAGTATCAGTACTGCGCCCACATATCCGTTGAGCACGTAGATGATGTTGACCAGGACCCTGAAAGGAAGGAAGAGTCCTACAATCAGTCCAACCACTCCAAGAGCAACTGTCAGCATCTTAAACTGGCCGGTTCCCTCTTTTGCGAACCTGGCGCATGGGTTATACAATAAAGGCACCGCTGTTGTATAAATACCGGCAAACACCACTACCGCAAAGAAGGATGCAAATGGTTTCCAGATGCGCTCTGCCAAAATCAGGTTGGGGATATCAGCATTCCATACAAAGATGCCGGAATTGCTTAATCCTGCTGTATTGATATTGGCAACCTGTGCCAGCATGATAAGGATGATGGCAACACATACGGCAATAGTGCCTCCATAAATGCCGTATTCCACGTCTTTCTTTTTATTATTAGCTCCCAATGCCGCTGTAAAGCTGGCGAACCACAGAAGTACGAATCCCGCATAAGACAGGGCTGATATCACCCAGTTAGGTCCCGCGTTCTTGATGGTTTCTCCGCCTGCCTCGGCAAAGGCACCTGTACGGATGATTTCCAGTCCGGCGCCCACATTCCCCGCATCCCTGAACAGGGTTACCACGCCGATACCGATACAGAGTACAACGATAGCCGGGCCAACCACACCGATCTTGTCAACCAGTGAGTTAAGTCCCCCTACCACGGTAAAGATTGCCAGTGCTGTCAGAAGCACGCCGCCTGCCCAGGAAGGAAGACCGTACTGCTGGTTCAGTGTAGAGGCAGCACCTCCAACCATAACGAAAAATGACATGTAACAGAATACAGTAGAATAATAATCCATGAAGGTCCCGACGTATTTACCGCAGTAAAACTTGTATACGTCATTTCCTTTTTCAAAGTGCTCTTCCGCTCCGGCCTTGGCAAAATTGTAATTGTAGTAGATGAAGCAGACCGCAAACAGTAATACCGTAAAAATTCCCTGCACGCCATATGCAGTGTAGTACTGGACAATCTCCTGCCCTGTTGCAAACCCGGAACCAATGGTAAACGCGATGATTGCTCCGGCAAGTATAACTACCCGTCCCCAGTTAACTTTCTTATCACTATCCATACGCCTTCTCCTATCCATGGTCTGATACAGCGCCGCAACGCTGTCCTGATTTATGCCGGCGCAGCGGGCAGGCTGCCTGCTGCGCCGGATTTGTCATTTCTGTGATTATTTCTCAAACACAGTCTGGCCATCAACTGGTGTCTGAAGTGCTTTGAGAGCTCTTCTGACCATGGATAAGCGTAGCTTATAGCTGTCCTTCTCGCCCTGTGGCGGATCGCCCAGAGGATAAGGAATGCCTATACCGGGAATAATACGGTTAGCGCCTATTGTCAGTGAAATCGGAACTACAGTAGCCATGTGAACTACCGGAATGCCGTACTTCTCGATACCCTTAACCATCGTTGCACCGCAACGAGTACAGGTACCTCATGTAGAGACGAGGATAACAGCATCCACATGCTCATCAATAAACATCTGTCCAATCTCGCTGCCGAACTTGGCTGCAGAAGCAGTCGCTGTTCCGGTACCGGTAGTAGTGCAGAAGTAGTTCACAAGCTCGCCGAACTCGCCTGCTTTTTCCAGTTCTCTTAATGCGTCCAACGGAACTACCACGTTGGGGTTGGCCATGGCAAACTGACGGTCATATCCGCCGTGGATGGTGGTAAACTCATCCGGCGACAGACGGTCCATGCCGGTGATGTCGTATTTGCCCCACTTGGTGGCGTTGGAGGACTCGATATGGTCAGGGTTGCCGGTTGGCACGATACCGCCGGAGGTAACCACTGCAATTTTTGCGTGCTTAATATCCTTAACAGGCTCAGCGGGCGCAACTCTGTCAAACTTAGGCATAGGAAGGTCTGTGCCGTATTCCTCGCCCTTTAACTTCTTAACCAGCATCTCAAGGGCACGCTCAGAACCTCTCTTCTCAGCGAAGTAGTTCACGCGGATTCCTCTCTCGATGTATCCTTCTTCCTTCGGTCCAAGGATTTTAGCGCCTGCCGCCATCTTCTTAATGAGGGCTGACATAACAGGAAGTACCTTTGGCATACCTGCTGCGGAGTTAGGTGTTTCCACAATGATAAGGTCCTTGCGGAACATATCCACGCCTGGATTCTCGATATACATACCGGTGATAACCGGGATGCCCAGACGCTCTTCCACTGCCTTACAGATGGTACCGCAGGCAACGCCGTAACGTCCAGCATTGAATGCGGGGCCTGCCACGAATACATCAGGCTCACATTTCTTTACCATCTCAATGATGGTATCGGTTGCAGCGTCCAGATTCTCTCCGAAATAGTTGTCACCGCAGATAACGGTTGATACGATTTCATAATCCTCTCCCAGTGCAGCCTTAAGTCCCTTACCTGGTCCTACGACCCCTTCCCGAAGCTCAGGGGTATAATCGGCTTTTTCTTCACCGCCGATTCCGGCAAAGAACTGGTTAATATAATGTACTATTTTATATTTAGCCATCTTTCCATCTCCTTTATTTTCGATTAATAGCCTCTAGCTGCCAGCTTGTTGAAACCATTGGCAATGGTGGAGGCGATGATAATCTGAAGCTCTGCCTCAAAGCTGCCGTCCGGGTTCTTACAGCCGTCCCAGCCGCCAATCTGCATCTCGATGAAGTCCTGTGTTCCGATGACCTTATCCATGGCCGGGAACTGGAGTGTGGCATTACCCTGTCCACAGGATGCCAGTGCGTCGGCTTCCTCGCAAACGTCTGCCAGGGACTGGGACTTTCCGTCCTTGCCCGGGAACTCGTCGGTTATCAGAACCACCTTGGTTCCTGCGCGCTCTACCTTGCGGCAGTTCATCATCAGGTCGGTATCAGGATTGCCGTATCCCTCCTCGGTAATCAGCACACCGTCTAATCCCATCCAGTTGCACAGCTTGGCAACCATGTCGGAATGACGCTCTTTGTCTGCCAGGAATACGTTCTCATTGGTCAGGATAACACCCATGAAGTTGATATCCTTGCCATGGTGCTTATAGCAGTCCTCAATAACCGGATTGTGGAAATGATGATAAGTGGTAACCTTGTCACACGGGGCAACACAGTTACCGGAAACAATAGCGCCGTCCATGATTTCCGTTGGATACATAAAGGTGGGGATGAACTGCTTTGCATCCACGCCGTAATAATATGTATCATGCAGAAGGCCCTGTGACTGCAGCATGTGAATGTAGCCTACCTTTGGAAGGTCCGGATACATGGCAGCCTGCTCGAAAATGGGCTTTGTCTCATAAGTAATGATTTCATCAGGCTCCAGCTCTCTTGCTGCCTCGCCTACATAAGCAGCTACTTTTAAGCCTGCCATACGGGCAGCCTTCTCATATACATGAGTCTCCAGGCCGTCGGCCGGCTCCACTACAACGCAGAGGTTATAGGTCTGTGAGAATGGGCAGTAATCCGCAGCAGGGCCGCTCATGTCGATAACGCCCTCCTGGAATCCTACGATTTTACCAACAGTCACCACACAGCAGCCTTCCAGTGCGTGTGTTCTTCCGGTTCCCACCTGCGGGCTTACCTTTCCGATCACGCCTGGGAAAATCTCTCCGCCGCTGACCTTAACCCTTGGCTCAATCACGTCCTTAACCGGTGTAATCCTAACGGACTCACCTGGCTTTGCAATGTCAACGTGGCAGCCGGTCAGCTTATCGTCTTCCAGCACAAGCTTTTCAACTTCCTCTTTGTTGACATAGAGCACTCCGTCTTTCACGTGAGTCTTGTCATCGAATCGGATATCTTTGATAAAGATTTTTCCCAATTCAAGCTTCATATGAAATACCTCCACTTCTTTATATTTTACTGCCTGATTGTCCATGATATTTCCATATATCTAACCTGGCAGCCACAGCAGTACTCTTTCGGTTACAAAATTTGGGGATTGTGCAAAAATGATATTTAAAAATAGTAATCGCGATAACTTATGTCTATAATATAACATAAGTTATCGCGATAATCAATGGAACTCTTGACGCCTATTGTTATTTTCTGTAGGAATAGTTTTTTTCGTCAATTTGTTATAAATTTGTCATGTTTTTTGTGTATATTCACTACTTGGGTGTGAAATCATAGGCATAGCACTGTGTGATTTCCTTGCTCTCCTGAATGAACTGGTTTACCAGCTCCGGAATCTCTTCCTGACTGACGCCGTGCTCCTGGACAAACTTAAAATATCCCAGAAACAGGGTGCATATGATATGATTCAGCTTTTTTGCATTTTCCTCTGAAATTTTGCCCTCAGCCACCAGAAGCCTGCATATATAATAATCCCTCTGGTAATAGCTGGGTATCTCAAGCATCTCCTTGATGAAGGGGCTAACCTGTATGATGGCATCCGGAAACATCTCATAGTATTCCTTAAGGGCCTCTCCCAGGTCCCGGTTGATGTTCCGGTAGAATACAGCCTCAAAAGCCTGGGGCTTTTTAAATGCTTCCTTTGCATAGGAACGCCATATGCCGAAATGCACGTCCCAGATATCATTCCAATCCTTCTCACATTTTGACAAATCCAAGATATACTCGTTGAGCGCATCCAGCTGGGCATAAAACAAAAGCTCATCCAGGTTCTGAAAATACCGGTACATACTGGCGGATGAACATCCCAGCTCTGCCGCAATACGCCGGATGCTGATGGCCTCCACTCCCTCCTTCTTTATAATTCTGCTGGCCTGAACCACATAATCCTTCCTGCTCAAATCTTTAAAGTAGGATGTTCCCACATTCTTTTTCATGACTTCCTCACATTCGGTTCCTTATTATCCCTATAATTTAGGGATTACATTCTCTATCATTGACAAATCAATGGTCTTGTAATCGTAGGCAATCTTCTCATCATACTTAGGCACCTTCTTAATGGCGGTCCACTTATTGAACGCCTCTATGGCTTCCTCAATCAGACGGATATCCCCCGCGTCACTCTTTCCGGTTTCACTGTATAAAAGGATGGTCCTGTAGGGCGTCTGATTGGGCTTTAAACTGGAGGCCTGGGGGTGGGTCAGAAGCTTGTGGTTTGTATGAATCAAATCCCTGGTCTTTAACAGTACCTCCTCGTAGGTCTCCACCGGAACAACCTGGTCTACCTTGTCTCCCCATTTTTCTGCTGCCCGGTCATTATTGGTGACCAGAATACATTTACCTAAATCAAACATTGTATCCCCTCCTGGTTATTATTATTTGCTGTCTTCCTTAACATCTCTTTAATATATTACATCAAATTACATATTCCGTCAATTTATCCCGTACACCATAAACCCATGCTTTCCTAAATTATATCTGTAAAAATGCAAATCCCGTAAAAAGTGCTGCAAAGCCATCGAAATCCTTCAATTGCTGTTGCAGCACCCTGAGTCAAAAGAAATATTCATATGGGTAGTTCCGTGAACACTATTTGCTGAAATATCCGTGATACAGCTGGAAAAAGTTGTCCGCCGTGCAGCCCTCACCGCCGGAGAACTCCACCACGTCACCGGGCAGCTTCTTAAGCTTCACCGTGTGTTCCTTTACGTAGGGCTCATAGATTCCCAGGAACGCCTTTGTCTTCTTCTCCTGGGCCAGCCTGCTCTTTCTGGCAGCCGTGGCCTCCTGGTCATAGGCATTGACACACTTCTGGATATAATATCTTCCGCCCTGCTCCAGTATCCCGCTGACCTGGTCCTGCTCCAGCTCAAATGCAGCACTGTCAAGGCCATCCATGTCCTTCTGCCATTCCAGTGTCCTGTCTGTCCGGCTGTTCTTTGAATATTTTGCGGCAATGGCTCCAAAATCCGCTTTTTCTGCCTGGGTAAGGGCCAGCACGTTCTCTGCTTCCTCCCTGGAATCCAGTTCAATCTGCTGGATGCCTATTACCTTTGCCTCCGCGTCACTGACCTCCAGGTTCTCGTTTTTTGTCAGCTCCGCCACCAGCTTATCCGCGCGGTAGTATTCGCAGTACAGGTCATACACCTCGTCCTGGGATACATCCATAAACCTGCGATCCTGCTCCGATAAATTTCTGTAATATTCCTGGGCAAGGGACTTAAGGGCATCCCTTTCCTGGCTTGTAAGTTCAATTCCCTGTTCATCCGCCATCAGATTGGTGGTTGCCAGCTCAATCAGGAACTGCTCCACCTGGCCCATCAGCTTATCCTCAAATGTATTGCCGCTCTCGTCCGCCTTCACAGACCACAGTTCGCTGGTATATATGTTCTGGTACCGGTTGCGCTCTGTGATGGCAATAACCATCATCTGCCCCCTGGTGTACTCCTTATCCACGGTTCTGGAGCCGGTTGCTGCAGCTGTCTTCCTGGAACACCCGGTAAAAACAGTCAGTGCCAGGACCGCTGCCAGGCACAGTGTCAAGGTCCTTTTCCATCTCTTCCCCCGTCCCTTGTATATCCTGCTTCTGTCCACTGTCACGCTCCTCTCACAGCAGCCCTTTCAGTATCTTGAGGACTCCGCCCCGCACATTGCTGTCCGCCTGGAATCTGGCTGCCCTGCGGACCTCTTCCCTGGCATTGGCAACCGCAAAGCTGTAATAGGCCTGGTTCAGCATCTCTATATCGTTGAGCTGGTCCCCGAAGGCCATGGTCTCCTCCACCTTAATGCCCAGGCTCTCCTGTATGGTGCGCACGGCCCTGCCCTTGTTCACATCCCTGGCCATACAGTCCATCCACATGTCACCGGCGCAGGCCATCTTGGCCTGGTCCCTAAACTCCTCATATATGTCCCTGGTGGCTGCCTCGATTCCCTCCTTCTTATAAATGGAAATCTTCACACATGGCTCCTCCAGCTCCAGCACGTCCCTTACCCGGATAACATTAAACTTATAGCCATTGGTCAGCCAGTCGTACAGGGCATCGTTCTTAGAATCCAGATAATCCCCGTTCACACCGGCATAAACCATCTCCAGCTCCGGATGCATACGTACCTTCCGGATGATACGGTGGGCCAGCTGGCGGTCCATGGTGTAGGCATACAGGCATCTGCCGTGGCAGCCCACGTACGCCCCATTGTTGGCAACATAGAATATCTTCTTCTTTACCGGCTCAAACGCGCTTTCCACACTGGCCCAGGGGCGTCCGCTGGCAACCACAAACTGCATTCCCTTTTCACGAAGCCTGAGAATAATGTCAAATACCTCCGGATCCAAATCCGGGGATCCGTCCGGTACAAGGGTTCCATCCACATCCGATACAATCAGCTTAATCATCTTCCCTGTCCTCCAAAAGTCTTTTTATCTCCTGATAGAGACGTCCCACGGGCAGTCCCACCACGTTGGCGTAGTCCCCGTCAATTCCTTTTATATAGGCGGCAAACCTGCCCTGAATTCCGTAGGCCCCCGCCTTATCCAGGGGCTCACCGCACTGGGCATACTCCTTCATTTCCCCACAGGTCATAGGGTATACATGGACATCCGTGCGCTCCGCAAATGTAATCCCATGGCACCTGTCCTTCCCCTGGCACAGCAACACCGTCACACCGGTGTATACCTGATGGGTCCTGCCCTGAATCTTCTCCAGCATCTCATAAGCCCTCATGGGAGTTCCCGGCTTTCCCAGTATCTCATTTCCCACGGAAACCACTGTATCAGCCCCGATCACCATGGTGCCCACGGGACATCCCGACGCAACGTCCTCCGCCTTCTGTCTGGACAGCTCCATGACCACCATATCCGGCTTCTTCTCCCTGGTTTCCTCCTCCATCCGGCTGGGCCTGATTTCAGGCTCCAGGCCAATCTGTGCCAGCAGTTCCTTCCGTCTGGGGGATGCCGAGGCCAGCACGACCTGATATCCTCCCCAAGTATGTCTCATATCCATGTCTTTCTCCTTTATTCAACCCGCCGTAAAACAGGGGCGGCTCAAAACGACGAAAAGACTGCTGCATGTAGACCAATGGTAACAGCCACCTGCAGCAGCCTTTCATCCAATTAATATATCTTCAGCCAGCCCACTGCCGGCGCATCTTCATCTTCCATACCGCCCAGGCGCAGGCGAAAACAGCGGATGAAATCCACCAGATAGAACATGGTAAGTCCTACCGCCAAAACGGGCCCTACATGGCCGGGCAGGCTGAACACGGCAGCACGAACCCTTATATCCAGAAAATAAAAGAAAAACAGACCCAAAAGTCCCCACCCGAGGCTGCTTTCCAGACAGATCATTCCTTTGTAATTAAAGGGTTTGCGGCTGTAGTCCCACCAGAAGGAACCGAACAGCCGGACCATAATATTGGCTGTGACCAGTTCCATGGTAGTAGCCATGGCCATGGACGCCGTGTAGAGCTCCATGGGGCTGCCCGAAACGGGCCGCAGCAGCATGCAGGCGCCCAGGGCGCCGAACCCATATATGACGCAAAAGGGGCCATGGCCAAAGCCACGGTCCACTACAGGCCGCTTATATTCTGCACTCAGCACAATACATTCCAGCAGGTAACCAAGAAAACTATACATAAAAAACCAGTTGATGAAATCATAAACATTCATGGTATCTTCTGTCCTTCCTGTCTAACATGATACCCCCCGCCGTGTTAATAGCAGGAATTCAGGGCCAGAGCCAGCCCGATTCCCAATATAGCCCCTGCCAGAACCTGCAAAGGCGTGTGTCCCACGTACTCCTTAAGCTTCTCCTGAAGCACTTCCGCATTGAGCTTAAGGGGATTCTCTGAAAGGATGGAATTCAGCAGCTTGGCCTGTTTTCCGGTCTCACGCCTCACTCCGATGGCATCATACATGACAATCATGGAGAGCACGAAGGACACGGCAAATTCAAAGGAGCCGGCCCCGTATTTAAGCAGGGCCGCTGTGGTCAGGCCGCAGACCGTGGCAGAGTGGGAACTGGGCATGCCGCCTGACCCCACCAGGCGCTCCGCGTTAAAATTCTTATTCAAAGCAAAGTCAATCAGTGTCTTTAAGAACTGGGCAACCACCCATCCTGTAACGGCACTCATAAGAAGCTGATTGCCAAGCATCTGTGTCCATACATTCATAATCGGATTATTCTTTCCCCTTTCAAACGGGCTCCGGGACGGTTTTAGCAAAACGTATGATTACCGTCTGGCCGGCTGCGCAAACAGGCACATCCGAATCCAGTGCTTAAACCGGGCCGTGGCTTCCACTGTACTGCAATATTTATCCGCGCAAGTAACTGCATATCCTGCCTTGGATGCGGGAGGGACAAGGGTCAGGGGCCACATATGCCTCAGGATTATCATCCGTTCCTCCCCGGTCAGCCGGAAATACCGGTCTGCATTCGCCAGGGCTGCTTTCGGGTGGGTAAATCCATGAAAATACTGGCCCGTCTCCTTAGCATGGGTATGCCAATCGTATAAAAACAAATCATGGAGAAGCCCTGCCCGAGCAGCGCTTCTCCAGTTTCCTCCCAGCTGTTTGCACAGCTTATATCCAAGGTATGAAACCTGCATACAGTGGGTCTTGCATGTGGTAGTCCCGTGCTGTATGTACTGGTCCATGGACTGGAATACAGGATGGCACAGTATGTCTCTTACGCACTCCATGTATTCCTCGTCTTCTGTTATCTCTGAAACCACTGACGGCTCCATATGGGCATCACACCTTTCTTAATTCATCAGCATATTATCCGACATTACAGGTCTGTTGTCAATATCCAATCAGCCAGTCATAAAGTTCCTGGTACTTGGCGGCAGAGGTCCACCAGGAATAATCCTTGGCCATAGCCCTGTCGATAATCTTATTCCACTCCCGGCGTTTGCTGCTGTAGACATACTTGGCATAGCGCACGCTTCCCAGCATCTCATGAGCATTGTAATTGGCAAAGGAGAATCCTGTGCCCGTGCTCTCGTATTCATTATAAGGCTCCACTGTATCCTTAAGACCGCCTGTCTCCCTGACAATGGGAACCGTGCCGTAACGCAGAGCCATCAGCTGGCTCAAGCCGCATGGCTCAAACAGGGAAGGCATAAGGAATGCGTCGCTTGCTGCGTAAATCTTATGGGACATGGCCTCTGAGTAGTAGATCTGGGCCGATACCCGGTCATGATACTTCCAGTCATAGTGGCGGAACATGTTCTCATAGCGCTCCTCACCTGTTCCCAGTACCACCAGCTGCAAATCATCGTTGCACAGCTCATCCATGACGCACTGAATCAGGTCAAAGCCCTTCTGGTCCGTAAGACGGGAGACGATGCCGACCATAAACGTCTTCTCATCCACCGGAAGGCCTAACTCCTGCTGAAGCGCCTTCTTGTCCTTTACCTTTTCCTTGCGGAAATTCTTAGCATTATAGGTCTGGGCAATATACGTATCTGTCTCCGGATTAAACTCATCGTAGTCAATGCCGTTTACAATTCCCCTGAGGCTTCCGGCCCTGGAACGCATAAGGCCGTCCAGTCCCTCGCCGTAGAATGGCAGCTTAATCTCTTCTGCATAAGTGTTGCTGACCGTGGTGATGGCATCTGCATATACGATACCGCCTTTTAACAGGTTTCCGTCCTTGTAGGCTTCCAGCTTATCCGGCGCGAAATAATAATCCGGCAGTTCTGTAAAGCGCTTGATGGTTTTCACATCCCACACACCCTGGAACTTCAGGTTGTGGATGGTGATTACAGACTTCATATTGCAGAAAAATTCTCCCTCGTGGAACTTATCCTTGAGAAGAACAGGAATCAGTCCTGTCTGCCAGTCATGACAGTGCACCACATCGGGCCGGAATCCAATCACAGGCAGAGCTGATAAGGCTGCCCGGCAGAAGAAGCAGAACTTCTCCAAATCCCAATACCAATCCCCGTATGGCTTTGCCCCGTTAAAATAACTCTCATTATCAATAAAGTAAAAGGTTATACCCTCGTGTACGTACTGCAGGATGCCCACATAGCGGCTCTGTCCCAGATAATCCATATAGAAGTGGTTTACATATTCCATCTTGTCACGCCACTCCTGTTTGATGCAAAGGTACTTGGGAATGATGACCCTGACATCAAAATACTCTTTATCAAAGCATTTTGGCAGGGAGCCCACTACGTCTGCCAGTCCTCCTGTTTTAATAAACGGCACTGCTTCTGAAGCTGCAAATAATATTTTCTTCATCAAAACCTCCCTCTCCTGACGAACAGGTTCCATATGCCTTTCTTAATAGTATACCTTACTTTTCCGAAATTAGGAAGTTCTTTCTGATGAATTTGTCTTAAATTTTTTTGTATTCCAAGAGTATTTTATCCGATATCAGCGCAATGAATTCAGAATTGGTAGGCTTACCCTTTCCGGTACTGATTGTATAACCGAAAACTTCATCGATGGTTTCCATCTTGCCTCTGCCCCAGGCCACCTCGATGGCATGACGTATGGCACGTTCCACCCGGCTGGCCGTTGTCTGGTTGCGTTTGGCTATGGCCGGATAGAGGATTTTCGTCACGCTGCTCATCATTTCCTGGTCTTCCACCGACATGGCGATAGCATCTCTCAGATACTGATATCCTTTAATGTGGGCCGGTATGCCCAGCTCATGAAGCATCTTTGTAATGTCTGTTTCCAGATGCTCCTTCATGTACTCCTCCCTGGTGATATGGGATTCTTCCCCCGGCTCAAAAGGAGCCGTTAATACTTTTCCTGCCGGCTGTTTATCGGGCAGTTTTCCAATATGACGAATCTTGTTTACCAGGATTTCCTTGTCGAAGGGTTTCATCAGATAGTAATTAGCTCCCGCCTTAAAGGCATCTTCTGTCATCTGTTCTCCACCCACTGCACTAAGTATAATGAATGCAGGATTTTTCAGGAAAGTATGCTCGCTTTTCACTTTTTCCACTACGGATATACCGTCAATTTTCGGCATTACCAAATCCAGCAGTACAATGTCCGGCGTGGTGTCAACAATCATGTTAATGGCATCAGCGCCATTGTCTGCCTTTCCAATTACAGATAATCCGTCTTCTGCGTTAATCAGTTCATCCAGCGTATTCAGAATCAGCGGATTGTCATCGACAATCGCAACATTCAGCTTTTCCACTTCCTTTTACCTCCTAAAATTGTTTGCCTGTGCTGAACTACCTGCCAATCAATCGGTAGCTGCTATTCGACCATCTTAACATCAAATCCATCTCCTTCGTCAATATAACTCCTGGCGAAATTAATTATATATGGTCCCCATACCATATAGCAACGATTCGTGGTCGCAATTTTAGACACGCATCGAGATTAAATTGTATCATTTTTGGTGTCATTTTGCAATTATTAATTATATCGATTAACATTTTTGTAACAAATAATTGGTTTTTTTACAATATTTTACTTTAATTCGACACCTTTTTTGTAATTTCAGCACGTTGAGGTTCTAATCCATTATATTCTCACAGGCTTGATTATAGAACGCAAACATCTCTGTTTTTCCTCCTGATATTTAAAACTTTGGCAAAACCGCGGGAGGGGGCGAGACGGGATTTGTCGAAATTTGTTGGAGAGGGTAGGTTGACGGAGGTGGGGAGGTTGGGACAGAGGTGAGAGCAGAGATAAGGGCCGAAAAAAACAGGAATGATATTTATGAATTTGATAAGATATGACAGATGGGGAACGGATTTTGTAAGAAATTTGCAGAAACTGATTTTGAGGTGGTATCTGCAAGCCGAAGCGTATGAAATATCAATCCACAGCTTCTTCGCAGAAGCCGACGCAAATACATCCAATACCGCTTCATATATCATTGATTTTTTGTATGTATTTCATAATCATATTCCACTATTTTACAGTTTTTATCCATATTCCCCCAGATTGTCCCTAAAAGCTGCCAGAAAACAGTTGCAAATCTCTCCTGCTTTTCATGTTCACTTGACATTCGCACTACTATATAGTCCACTTTGTGCTGATATATCACCTTCTCCACATCTACCCGTGTTTTTATCTTAGCAAATCTTAAAATATTATTTTGGTGCAGCCAGCTACCGCGCCATCGCGGACCAAGCCGGTAAAGATAGCAGATGTAAGCAGCCTTACAACGCTATCTTTCCTGACATTTTCTCCGAAACTCATTGCTCCATCATATTCTCAATCAATATCCCATACCCCCTGCTGGCATCCTGCACAAACACATGGGTCACCGCCCCGGCCAGCTTCCCATCCTGTATAATCGGGCTTCCGCTCACGAGTGATTGTCATTAGGGACAACATTTTTTAGGTTCCGTTTGTTTTGGGAGCGAACGGTATTAGGTTATCCGAGAAATTCCACTCGATTCTGATGTGTTTGTCTGGATAAATAATCACACGCTTTACCAGAGCTTTCATAACCTCCGGCGTCAGTTCTGATATTCCCTCAAACCGACGAATCTCTCTGGCAGCTTCCTGCCGCTTTTCCAGCTTGGCATCAGAAAGAGAAAGTTCATTCAGCCTTTGCTGTAAAACTGCCAGCTTTGCTGTCATAGCTTCTTCTTCAGCCAATACACCTTTCTTCTTTGCCACATAATCATCTCTTGAGAGCTTATCTGCCATAACAGCTTCCAGAAGCTCCCGTTTAGTATTTTGCAGCTTATCAAGCTTTCGTTGCAAACTTCTGATTTCGTCAGAGATAATTACTTTCTCAGATCTGCTTGCTTTCTGTAAATTTTTCTGTTCCTGAATAGATACATCCGTCAGGGAACATTGCTGCTGAATTGCACGGAGAATAACTCCTTTGATTTCAGCCTCATTTACACGGACTGCTTTACAATCCAGATTATCATTATATCGAGCCTTGGAACAAAGCCAATTCTTATTTTGGGCTTTTCCTTTACCAAGAGTATTCCCACAACAACCGCAAATTAACCTTGACGTAAGCGGATTATTCTGGGAAGTCCCCTTTTTCTTGCTAACTGATTTAATCGTAGTCTGGGCAAGATAGTAAAGCTCTCTGGAAACAATTGCTTCATGTGTCTCAGTAATAATTTCTCTCAGCTCACGGGGAATCTGTTTTGTTCTGGCACTTCCTATTTTAATTACATGAGATTTGAATGGTTCTGTATCACCAGTATAAATTCTGTTCTCAATGATATTCTTTACCGAGTTCCATGTCCAGTCGGAATAAACCTTATATTTACTGCTTCTATATTGTGCCATGTACTGGGAAGGTGTAGGAATACCTTCTTTATTTAAGGCTAATGCAATTTCCGTGATTGTCATGCCTTCTGATGCCATCTTGAACATTCTTTTCACGATAATCGCTGCTTCATCATCGACAATGATGGTATTCTTTTTTTCGCCTTTCTTATAGCCATAGGGTGCTGCTCCATAGACAAATTCGCCATTTCGCTTTTTGATGTCCACAGCACTCTTGATTTTACGTGAAATGTCTTTGCTGTACATCTCGTTAATCAGGTTTCGAATTGCCAAATCAAGTCCAGCCGGATTTTCTCCATAATCGTCGCTGTCATAACGGTCGTTGATAGAAATAAATCGAACACCGTATGCCGGAAATACAAACTCCAGATAATGACCAGCTTCCAGATAATTTCTTGCAAAACGGGAAAGGTCACGAACAACAATCGTTTTTACAAGCCCCTGTTCTACCATTCTGAGAAGTCTCTGCACCTCTGGTCTCTCCATATTTGTACCGGAATAGCCATCATCAGCAAATTCTTGAAAATCACTTCCAAGCTCTGGATGAGTTCCAAGGAACTGTTCTACACACAATCTCTGAGATGTGATACTGCAACTCTCATTGAGATTTCCTTCTGCAACATCACCATCTTCCAGAGATAGGCGGAGGTAGAAAGCGTCAATCCTATTATCCTGCATCCTCTAACACCTCCGGTATTTCCTCTAAATATTCCGTTACTAATCGGAACGGGTCCTCATAGTTCAGTATGATTTGAATTCGCTTATTAGGGTAGATATTTATCCGCTTAATGAGATATTCCACCGCTTTTCGGTCTATCTCCGGAATACGCCGGTACTCTTTTACAAATTGAATCCATTGACTTGATGTTGCCACAATATGATCAAGCTTCTTAGAAGATGCGAAAAGTCTGTTTTCCTCCTCCAGCAAATTCTCATATTCATCATTGTAGCGTTTCTTTGCATAAGCATATTCGTTCTTGTCAATCAATCCCTCTGTCAAGTCCACAATAAGCTGCTCTAAACGCTGTTCCATATTTCGCCTTTTGGATTGAACACTCATCAGCTGATTTTGAATAGAAATTTCATATTGAAGAACCTTTGGCATTGACTGCACTTCTTTGAGTAACTGTTCCAAATCAACCGCAGCTGAAATCTGCGTATCTAACACATTACGCAGAACTTCCATGATACTTTCCTGACGGACATAATGCGGAGAGCAAATCGCTCTGCCACTATCTAAAAACTTTCCACAGTCATAGTACACAAAAGCTTTTCTTTCACCATTCTCATTTGCTCTACCTAACCCTTTACAAGCTCTCATCATACTACCACAGTCACCACAATACACTTTCTCCCGAAAAGTATCACGATAATCCGTAGCCGGTGCTTCTTGCTTTTTACCGGAATTACGCTTTGCAACCGCTTCATTCATGGCTGCTTGTACTTTTCCAAACAGTTCCGTAGAAATGATAGGAGCATGAGCATTTTCAATGACCCGCCATTCTTCCTCAGAGCGTCTGGTCTTTTCCATCCCCACCTTATCTCGCTTAACTCTGCCATGAACACGATTTCCGATATAAACCTGATCCATAAGTATTTTGCGTAATGTACCATGAATCCATGAAGCATTTTCGTATTTCTCGGCTTTTGTAATTCCTCTTATATAACGAAGCTTGCCGGGACATGGAATCCCTTCTTCATTGAGTGTCTTAGCAATAGAATTCAAAGCGATGCCATTTGCTCTCATTTCAAAAATTCGAACAATTACAGGAGCTACTTCTTCATCAATATCAAAGGTATTCTTCTCTGCATTTCTGACATATCCATAAGGTATACTGCTGGCAGACGGAAGATACTCTCCACTATTTATTTTCGCATTGATACTGCTTCGGATTTTCTTAGAGATGTCTTTTACATAAGAATCATTCATCACCATTTTAAAAGGAAGAAGCAAAGCAGAAGAATCGCAGTTCTCATTACTGCTGTCATAATCATCATTGACGCAGATTAGCCTAATTCCCATCATCGGGAAGATTTTCTCAACAAACTCACTGGTCATAACAAAATGTCTGCCCAAACGAGATATATCCTTTACGATAACACAGTTAATTTTACCGGAACGAAGGTCATTCATCATTCGCTGAAAGTCCGGTCTGCTGTAGTTCATACCGGTATATCCATTATCGGAATAGTATTCTGCAACAGTAATATCGTCCTTGTCTTTCAGATAATCCAAAACAATCTTCTTCTGATTACCGATGGAATTTTGTTCCTCATCATCTTCATCTTCAATAGATAGTCTTGCATAAACACCAGCCAGCAGCATGGCTGTTTTCTTTTCTTCTTTAATCTCAGCAACAAATCTGCTCTTTCTTGCCATTTCAACTTACCTCCTGACTGATATTTTTGATTATTTCCTGATAAGATGCGATCTCATCACGATAGTTAAAGTCGATATGCACCGTTTTATCTTCATAAACGGTTATCTTGTCTATAAACGCAACCGCAATCTCACGACTGAGTTTTACATAATCTTGATAACGGGCGAACTGCTCCAACCAAGAGAGGTTTCTTGTGTTCTGACTCACAATTTCAGCACGTTCCGCATCCAGCTTTTGAACGGCGGTTTCAGCAGCTTCTATTGTCGCAGTCGCTCTTTTTCTCATAGCGTCATATTCGTCTCTTTCGATAAGACCTTCGCTTAATGCTTCGTACAGCTTCATACGAAACTCTTTTTGCTTGTCGATTTCTTTGTTTTTTTCTGCAATCAACAAGTCCAGTCTTTTCAACTTAACCGAAAGAATTTCACTATGATTGACCTCATTCAGCAACTGCTTCATTTCCACCACCAGATTGATCTGATTTTTAATCGCCCTCATCACTGTATCTTCCAATGTTTCCATAGAAATGCTGTGACTGCTGCAACCATTTCCTTTTTTGCTTGTGGAACAGACATAATAATGAAATTTCTTTTTTCCCCTGGAAACGCTTCTCTTTATCATAGATCTACCACAATCTGCACAGAAAACCAGTCCGGATAAAGAATTTACTGCTTCTGTATTTGGAGCAACACGGGTATCTCTTTGTAACACCCTCTGCACAGACTCAAAAGTATATTCGTCAATGATTGCTTCATGGTTATCTTTGCGAATACACCATTGTTCTTCATCACGCACTCGCATCTGCTTGATTTTATAGTTTGGAGTTCCTCGTTTCCCCTGAATCAATACGCCGATATATACCGGATTAGTCAAAATATTTTGAATGGTAAACGCTCTCCAGACTGCCTGCCCACTGCCTTTCAATCCGGACTTATAATTTAATCCCTGACTCTTTTTATATTCTGCCGGCGGCAACACAGCTTCGCTGTTCAGATAATCTGCTATAGACTGCTGACTATATCCCTTAAGCTTCAGCACAAAAATAGCCCGAACAATTTCAGCGGCATACTCATCAATAACGAGTTTATGCTTATCCGTAGGATCTTTTCTGTATCCGTAGCTTGCAAAAGCACCAAGATACTCTCCATTGGATCTCTGAATCTTAAACTGGCGGCGAAGCTTCTTAGAAAGCTCACGGCAGTAAGATTCATTCATTATGTTTTTAACCGGAATCAGAATATCGTCACCAGAACTGCTTTTTCCACTATCAATATCATCATTGATAGCAATAAATCTGATTCCCATAGACGGAAACACCATTTCAAGGTATTTCCCCGTTTCGACATATTCACGCCCCAGACGTGACAAATCTTTTACAATCACACAATTTACTGTGCCGGCATTGACCGCTTCCATAACTTTCTGAAAGCCAGGTCTATCATAGTTTGTACCGCTATAACCATCATCAAATGCTTCGTCAATCAGTCGAATGTTCGGATGGTTCTTGACATACTCTCTAACCAACACTCGCTGATTCGCAATACTATCTGATTCATGGTTTTTACCATCATCCTTAGAAAGACGGTAGTATGCGATTGCTTCATAGACATCATCTCCTAAATTAAGAGTTTGGTTCATATATAACCCCATAAATATATCCTCCTTTTTTGTTTTTAAAATTTAGGATTTTCTATGGAGTTACCCTAAGCAGTTGACCACCTGCTTGACCCAAGAATATTATCTCGGATTTTTCACAGGTGGTCAATGATGTCAGGAGCAATACCAGCACTTACCAGTTTAGCCGATATTGTTTGCAAGTGCTTTTAACTGATCTTTTAAGCAAGTCCCCGTATCAGAAAATCCCAGACTGACAACCACATCTCCATCCATATAGCAGTATGGATTCCCAATCTGCTCAACAAAATTTTTCACACGCTGCTCGCAAGGCAAAGAGGTATCAATCTTTACCTGATCCAAATTACGCAGCTTAGAACGGTCAACAGATCTTATATCAAACTTTTCAGGCATCATCATTCTTTTCGCCTCCATTCCTGTACTGTTAGTTTGTTCAAACGTATGCTTTTTATGCCCCATTATGAAATATCAAATCCCAAATGGATTTTCACAGCACGGTCAACCTCCCGCATCTGTGCTTCGTCTAACCTTCCTACATACGATACAATTCTTGATTTGTCTATCGTCTGTGTCTGCTCTGCAACAACCATAGAAGGACGTACCAGAACCGATGTGCAATCGAACACTATATGCGTCGGTTGATTTGTTTTCTTTACTGCCGACGTAATCGGCACAACCGTTAAGGTCGGTGCATATCTGTTACCGGTATTATTTTGAATAACAACCACCGGTCTTTTTCCCCCCTGCTCCGATCCTTTTCGGAAGCCAAGATTGGCATAGTATATATCGCCACGACGGAATACCCAGTTCTCTCTCATACAGCCTTACCTCCTTCCTCTGGATATGTATAAGGAACTGAAGCATTACACCCCAGCCCCTTCAATAAAAAATATGCTTGTTCCCATACTTGTCCTCGACACCCCTGGGGACAGAAATTATTTCTGTCGGGAAATCATCAGACGGCTGATTGCTAATCAGCTCCATAGGAATCTAACCTCTGCCGGGTTCTCCGCCAGCTCCATAGAGAAGTATCTTTAACCCTGTTGCTTTCGTTGCCTTATCAGGAGCAACCTGATATTTACACGCCGGTATTTTTCGCTCATATCAGTTCTAAAGCATCAAAATTTTTGCCTCGCTTTTCTGACCGATACATCTTGGCGTACCGCTGATGTGGCTGATGCTCTCGCACCGGCAACAGGAACGTATCTGATGAATGTATATTCAATTTTCAAGGATCAATCAGCCATTTTCTTTAGCTGTGATTAAATTGTATAATGTTTCATCCGCTATTTTTATGGTGCAATACTCCGAGTTTATCGGTGTATTACTCCGACTTCATAACTCATTTACAAACCTGGTTAGAAATTCAATTACAAATAAAAGTGCCTTTTTGACTGCCTCCTTAATTGCTGTTCCATCGCTCATTTCTTTTCCAAGAACTAAGTAATCCAGAGTTACCTCAAAAAATTCAGAAATCTCAACAAGTAGATCAACAGAGCCACCATATCTTCCATTTTCCATTTTTCCAACATAGTCTGTTGAAATATTGAGACTTTCAGCCAGCTGTTCCTGTGTCAATCCTTTGTCCTTCCTCAGTTTTGCAATTCTTTTTCCGCTTTCTTTCTGATCGTAATACATACCGTTTCCTCCTTAACGGCACAAAAAAAGAACCGGAGAAATTTCTCTGGTTCTTTTCGTGCATAATGTCTGGAAGACGGCATTAAAAAAGCCCCGCACCGCATTGGCACGAGGCTAAGATTTTATTTAATTATGTATGCTGCTATCTCCCAGCATACCAATCTTAACACTTATCAAGTCGGACTTTCAGTAGGAAAACCGTCGTATTTTCATCGGACTTTAGTCGGACTAAAATCCCGTCTTAGCATTCACAGTAATACAACGCTTCTTCATCTCTGGCACTATCCAAAAAATCTTTCAGTTTAGGAATGGCTGTTCCCCAAAGCGACAGACCAAATAACAATATCGCTTCTTTCTTTCGGTCATAGTAGGTGCTACGTTCCATATCCAGTATCTCCAGCATCTCTGACTCCTTGTACTTAAAGCGATTGAGATATGCCTTTGAGATAATCTCACAGTACAGATTACCCTTATCCGGATAATCTCTGATTTTCATCATAGCCATATCTACCAGTTCAATGATCCACTTTGTCTCAAATAAGCTGCGAATGCGTTCTTCAAATCGTTCTCTTGCTTCATCCGGAGCAAAGGTTTCCAGATAAATCAATGCACCATCTAAGCTGGCACCGTAAGTACAAATAAGGGTATCACATACATCATTTGTACGATCAATGGTAGACCAGCACACCTCTCGATATATGGATAAAATCAGCTTCGCTCTTTCATACAAAACCTTCTCATCAATGTTCTGCATCCTGCAAAGCATTCGAATATTGCTTAATACCTGTGTATTATATCTGCTCATTCAAAATCTCCTTTCAGCCTAATCCATAAAATAATAATTCCTTTCTAACTCCTGTCACATGGCTAAAGGGAAATAAATACCAACGGACAAGAATGACTGTAACTTCCGATATTTTATTTAAGAACAGAAGTAAAATCGGAAGTTCTTGACTTTATAAAAGTTCCGATATATAATTAAAGAGAATTTAAACTTCTGTTCTAATTTTCATTATAGCATTTTTCAGAAGTTTGTCAATAAATAATCGGAAGTTACAAATAAATATTTTTGAAAGGAAGGACACTATCATGACATTTGGAGAAAAAATTAAAGAAGCTCGTTTGGCAATGAACCTTTCTCAAACGGAGCTTGCCCAGATGACCGGCATCTCCGAAAGATCCCTTTACACGTATGAGCAGCTTGGTACGCTCCCCAGAAAAAACAACATCAGAAAGCTTGCTGAGGCATTGCATATCTCTGTGTCCTATCTTTTGGACGAATCTGAAACAGACAGTCAGAATCACATAGATCAGGATATGTTTATTTTGGAAGCAAAAGAAAACTTCGGGTCAAAGGGAGCAAAAGAAGCCCAGGAAGTGTTGGGACGTGTGAATTCTCTGTTTGCCGGCGGCGAATTGGACGAAGACGCTAAGGATGTATTCTTCCAAGCGATTATGTCAGTCTATATGGATTCTAAGAAAACTGCACGAGAAAAATACACCCCGAAAAAATACAGAAAGCATAAAAATAAAGAATAAAACCCTCAATCACAGATTATGTTTTCTGTGTGCGATTCGGAGGTGAAGCAAATGAGAACGGCAGAACATATCATTGAAACTGTAGATAAACTTGTGCGAAAATATCACACCAGAGACCCTTACGAACTTTGTCAGTTGTTAGGCATCAAAATCCACTACTACGATTTGCAGAAAAAATTGAAAGGCTTCTTTTTTTACCAGTCCAGGCAGAAGAATATCGTCATTGACAACAATGTAAACAAAATTCTGGAGCGTATCTTAGTTGCACATGAATTGGGGCACGCTGTCCTGCATACTAAAATTGCCATGATGCGTGGCTTTCAGGAAATGGAAGTATTTGACGATAAATCCATAGAAGAAAACGAAGCTAACTTCTTTGCGGCGGAGCTGTTGTTAGAAGATACAGAAGTGCTTGAATGTCTTTCGGAACACGCATTTTTTGAAACAGCTAAAATGCTCTATGTACCGGCAGCTCTATTAGATTATAAATTCAGCCTGTTATATGAAAAAGGGCAGTTAGTAAAACCGATGCATATTCGTAAATCAGACTTCCTGAAGGAAGATCTTCATGCCTACGATGATATAGGTTATGGCGATGTGTGAACATCTGCAATTTTATATCTCTACAGAAAAAGTCCAACAGCACGGTGCACAGTGCATCATAGCTGTTGGACTTTTTAGCTTTTTAAAATATTCTTTTTATTCCGGATCACCGCCGCCACGTTTCCTCCAAATTCACAGCCGTACATATGAATAAGCTACCACTTATCCATTCTCCATTTCCAGGAGACGAAACACTTCCCCTTCAATGCTCAAGATGTTTCCAATCGGTATTTTGCTCTTGTTAACCAATACAAGCTGCTTTTCATAGGTATCTATCTTTTTTACTGCACCAGTTATAGAGACGTATTTTCCACCGTCTTTTCGTTCATCTGGAATAAAGTAAGTGATTGTAACTTCTGGTAATTTCTTCAAGCGGTCTTGCAATAGTAAAATACGTTGATCCAGAGTGGCTTTCTCGTATTCATCCAGTTCGATTTGCTGTTCAGTTAGACGAGCTGTTTCCTTTACAGCAGCATTATATCCAGTCAAAGCTGCAAAGGGGGAGAACTGAGCAGCACGGTCAATCATGGTCATATGAGGGCGTGTAGAAGATACATGATGCGGTAAATTTATAATTTTGTCGTATTTTCCCATATAAGTTATTTCCTTAAAGATACATTTTTTGCAGCTTCACGGTATTCATCTCTAATCAATGCGTAGGATATAAGATTTAAAACAACCTGCATTACATCTGGCTGATCAAGCTCCCACAAATGGTCATTTTTTAATGTACCCAAATTAAAGCGTCTTCCATCAATAATCCTTGAATAGCGTTTTTCCACAAATTTTCGTAAATCATCTATTTTCCCACTTCCTTGATTTCCTATTGCTATTCGTCCATTGTGGTAAAATATAACATTGTTATCTATTAACTTCACATTATCATCGAACACCAATTGTAAAGCATGATGTGTTTCTTTCTCATTATCATGTGCAACACATAGGCAAGTTTTAACTTTACTTTGCTGTTCACTTCTTGCATATGACGAGAAAGCAAAAGAGATAAATTCAGTATTCCCTTTGTATTCTATTAAAAAAGAACGATAAGGACCATAAAACTGACCACCACCTGCATTTCCATATGAAAGCATTCTAATTCCATAATCCTCTATGAGCTGAAACAATCCATAATCTCCTTTGGGAATACAATGACGTGTATCATACAATGCTTCTTGCAGATTGAATGCCACTTTTGCAATTTCTATTGGTGTGGTTTTACTGATATCTTCCCCATAACAATCATCTGGGTATTGTGCAAAAACTGATTTTAAATAATCTTCGATTTTGTTAAATGGTATACGTTCAGGCACTTGCTCATAGAGCTTGACTTCTCCCATTTTATTTAACATTTCCTTATATTGTGGGATTTCATTCAGTTCCTCATATATATCTTTATCTGCAAAATATTTATAGCAAAACATTTCATAACCATTGCATACCATTGCGTAATCCGCACCCAGCAGATCACAATAGTTAAATACCTGTAAAAGTGCTTTCTCGTCTAAAAACACTTCAGGGGCTTTACATTCTACAATCAGAACTGGATAATCAACCCCATCTTCAGTTCCATGAACAATAATATCTGCTCTTTTTCTTGACTCTATATGATAATGAGATAAATGTTCCTCAACCAAGATAGCATCTTTAGGTACTTTTAATTCATTTATCAAATATGAAATTGTTTTTTGTCGCACTGTTTCTTCAGGCGTAATATAGATAAGTTTCTTTCTTACAGGATCGAGGTAACAGTCTTTTCCGTTCCTTCGATAAATGATCGGTAGACTTTGATTTTCAATATTTATTTTCATACACTTTCTCTTTCTTTTAAGAATAATTTTTCCTAAGCTTTATGACCTCCAATCTGTTGATTTCGGTCTTTGGCAGTTGCCCCTTCCTGAAGGTTCATACCCTTTAAGATTGAATTTTTACCAAACTTCTTTTTAATAGACAAAATTGCCTGCTGCATTTTTCTCTCACGCTCCAGAGCAGCGTTTTCTTTTTCTCGTTGTTTTTCCAATTCCTCATAATTGGTGAACAGGTCAAGCTGCTCTATTTTCGGTCCCTCTGATATAGACTGCTCCGGAACAACATGATTTGCGGAAATATTCAAGCGACGTATCAGCAAAGAAGGATTAACAATTCTATCATATAGCTCCATTACAGCTTCTGTTATCAATTTTGTGGAAGCTGTTTGCCTGCCTATATTTGCAGTTCCATGAGCGTGCTTCGGAATTTTTCTACCATAAGCATCTTCCGTTATCAAACCGGAATAATCTTTACTTCTTTTGGGATCTGTTAGATTTTCTATGTCATATCCTACAGTAAGCACAATCTGGTCCGTAACTAAACCTTTATCGACTAAATCCAGAACAAGAAGATCAATCATCTCTCGAACAACCAGCTTTGCTTTGTCAAAGTCATACGGGCAGTGAAGTACCTGTCCGGAGCCGATACTATTAGATGCTGGCTTATATTCTTTTACCTTATCAATTGTACAGGGTTCCCAGCCCCAGGCATGGTCAATAAGCAGTTCTGCATTTACACCAAACAGCTTATAAAGCAAATCTTCATTGTAAAAATCCGTCGGCTTACCTACGGAGCAAAGAGCAATATCGCCCATCGTGAATAAGCCATTCTCTTCCAGCTTCTTAGCATAACCACGTCCAACTCTCCAAAAATCTGTAAGAGGACGATGATTCCATAGCTGTCTACGGTAGGACATCTCATCCAGTTCCGCAATACGCACACCATCTTTATCCGCTGGGATATGCTTAGCTACGATATCCATAGCAATTTTAGCCAGATACATATTTGTACCGATACCGGCTGTTGCTGTGATACCAGTTGTTTGGTACACATCACGTATCATCTTCATGGCAAACTCATGCGGAGTAAGACCGGCTGAATCAAGATACGTTGTCAAATCTATAAACACTTCATCTATGGAATAGACATGAATATCCTCCGGAGCAATATACTTCAGATAGATATTATAAATCTGCGTGCTATGTTCGATGTAATGAGCCATTCTTGGCGATGCAGCAATATAATCCAGCTGTAACGATGGATTTGCCGCAAGTTCCTGAGCATTATATGATGAGCCTGTAAAGCATCGACCAGGAGCCTTCTGTAAACGAATAGAATTTGCCTGTTTTACTTTTTGAATAACCTCAAACAGTCTGGCTCTTCCGGGAATACCATAGGACTTTAATGCTGGTGAGACTGCAAGACAAATCGTTTTCTCTGTTCGAGAAGCATCTGCCACCACAAGGTTCGTTGTCATTGGATCAAGCCCACGTTCGATACATTCCACAGATGCATAGAAGGACTTGAGATCTATGCAGAGATATATTCTGTTTTTCATAGTCTTAAGCCCTCCTTACTATTTTTTTGTCAGCTGATAGCTGAGATCTATCAGATTTTTAATTACATCAACTGGAACAGTCCCATCTAAAATAACACTGATCCATTTATCCTTATTCATATGATAGGCAGGGAAGAATCCTGATTGTGTACGAAAAGAGCCAATCAATACAGGATCACACTTAACATTAAGTACATCCACAACTCTGTTCCCATCCAGTCCCAACTTTTTTTCCTCAAGTTCCATGACAAGTGCATACCACTTGTTATTATGTTTATGTCTCAAAACACCGTTAACGTCATTCCATGGATAGTCAGGATCTGTTCCATATCGCTGTCTACACCATTTAAAAACTTCTTGTCGTGTCATTTATATATCCAACTCTTTCGAATCATCCCGTGGAACAGGTATATATACCATTTTTAACGGAATCATTTTTCGATATTTCTCGTTTAGCTGCGGATAATACTTTAAAATCAAATCCACAAGTTCTGTACCATTGATACCTCGGATAATCGGTGTGTTTTCTAAATATCTCTGTGCATTTTTTGTGTAATTTGAAAGCGTTACAAAAAGACCATAATCTCCTTCCCGCATTGCACCCTTCAGAGACTGAATTGTACTTTCCTTAATATCTCCATCCTGGCTCTTTACCTGAACTAAGATTCTTGGGGGCAGTTCGTCCTTATAAGCAGTAATATCTATACCACTATCACCACCATGATTAGAAATTGTAGTTCGATATCCCATTGCATTTAATAGGTCCGCAACGAATTCTTCTAAATCATAACCTTTTAAATTTTTGCTCAGCTCTTTCAAAATAAAATCTTTCGTTGTTTCAATAATATCTTCCGCTGTAGCTGCCACCGTATCATCTTCTTCCTCCGATGATACAACAGCATTCTTTTTTACATTCTTGTCTAAAGCATCCAGATACTCATCTGCATAAGATTTCACAACAAAAAACGAAAGTGCTGAACCAACCTCATATAAAGCTCCCTGTGAGAAATAGGTTCTTGGCAAACGCTTTAACCATTTCACCTTTCTTTGCTGGACATATTCTGCGGCATCAGGGACATACTCGTATTCTCCCTCGATAATACCAATGTTAATTTTTCTATCATTTTTTGAAGGGAAAACAACATAATCACCAATTTGTACTTCATATAGAAAACGATAAAGCATCCCCGCACAGGTAGCAATACTTCCTTTCTTTACTTCAGGAAAAGATTTTTCATAATGCTCCTTAAATGCCTCTCGTGTAGGTTCTATGGCACGTAAATCTCCAAATTTCTTCCATCCAATCGCAATTACATTTCCGTTCAAAAACAAATAAGAATCCTGGGTATGAATTCCCCAAACTGTATTCGCCACATTAACACCCCCCGTGTTCTAAATTTCCATCACATTGTCCGTCCACAATTCACATTGTGTCATTACAGTTTGCACGGCATCAGCCATACCTTCAGGCGGGTACTTGTGTTTTTTAAGAAGCCTTTTAATAAGGGTACGCATCTTTGCACGAGCAGTTTCTTTACGTTGCCAGTCAATCGTTTTATTCTTACGCAATGTATCTGCTAATTCCTTTGTGATTGCGATTAGCTCTTCATTTTCGTAGAAATCTTTAATTGCTTGCGGCTTGGTTAAAGCATCATAAAAAGCAAGTTCATCTGCGGTCAAACCAAGTTTCTCGCCTTCTTTATGTGCTTCTGCTATCTGTTTTGCCAGTTTTAGCATTTCAGCAATGACTTCCTCATTAGTGAGCATACCATTCAAATATGCATTTACGGCTCTCTGCATAATCTCACTAAATTTTTCAGATTTAACTACATTAGTTCTTCTGTATATGGACACTTGCTCAGCAATCAACTTTTTTAATAGCTCAATCGCCAAGTTTTTTTCTTTCATTTTCCCAATTTCCTCAAGAAATTTCGGGTCGAATAGTGAAAACTCTTCCTTTACATCAGAAAAAAGATTGATAACACCTTCACTCTTAATACTCTGCTTCAAAAGCTCGTTAATTCGTGCGTTCATTTCCGGCAAGGAAATCTTCTTACCAGTACCAGAATTTGTAAGGCGAAGTACCAAAACACGAACAGATTCAAAGAATGCAGCTTCAAAGCGGTCCGTTTCACAGACTAAAGAAGAGCAAAGCGAAAGTGCCTGGTGTAACATGAGAGCTTCTTTAACGAAGGTTTCTTTTTCCTGCTCTTTTTCATGAGCAATAATGTAGTTTACAGCACCACTAATAGTTTTCGCTCTTTCCAAATCTGTACCCGTTGTGAACTTGGTATAATCAAATCCATAGAACATATCACGACATACACCCAGCTTTTCAATGAATTTCGGATATGCTACCTTAGCAACATCTGTATCTCCGTAGTTCTTTTTATCACGAGTCGTATAGTCATTCATTGCTTGTTTCAACGCTGCTGCAATACCAACATAATCAACGACCAGACCACCTTCCTTGTCACGGAAAACACGATTTACACGAGCGATAGCCTGCATGAGATTATAACCACTCATAGGCTTATATACATACATGGTTGCCAAAGATGGAACATCAAATCCGGTCAGCCACATATCAACTACAATGGCAATCTTCATTGGGCTATTATTATCCTTGAATTTCTTTGCCAGTTCATCTTTATGACGCTTATTTCCAATAATATCATGCCATTCTTCTGGGTCATTGTTACCGCCAGTCATTACAATACCTACTTTTTCTGTCCAAGCAGGACGCAATTCCAAAATGCGTTTGTAAATCTTCATGGCAATAGGTCGTGAATACGCTACAATCATCGCTTTACCAGTAAGCAACCCCTCACGATAATTCTCATAGTGGTCAAGAATATCAGAAACAAGAGAGTTGATTGTGTTTTCATTACCCAACACAGCTTCCATCTGTCCCAGAGTCTTTTTACTTTTTTCAATGACTTCAGGATCTGCATTGTTTGCCATAATATCATATTCGGCATCAATCAATCGAAGAGTGGATTCATCCAAATTCAGCTTGATAACTCGGCTCTCATAGTAAACGGGACGAGTTGCTCCATCCTCCACCGCTTGCGTCATATCATAAATATCAATATAATCACCAAACACTTCACGGGTACTGCGATCTTTAGATGAAATCGGAGTCCCGGTAAAGCCTATGTATGTGGCATTAGGTAAGCTGTTACGAATAATACGAGCAGTACCGACAACACGCTTGGCGATTTCTTCACCATCCTCATTCTTGGTCATCTTGATTTTTTCTGTTAAACCATACTGACCACGATGAGCTTCGTCAGCCATTACAATAATATTTCTACGCTCAGAAAGTGCTTCATGTGATTCTTCAAATTTCTGCATAGTCGTAAAGATAATACCATTTGCCTGACGACCAGCAAGCAGATCTCGCAAATTCTCTCTACTCTGGGCGTGCATTGGATCTTGACGCAGGAATTCTTTGCACTTAGCGAACTGCCCAAATAACTGATCATCCAAATCATTTCTATCTGTCAGCACAACGATTGTAGGACTGTCCAGTGCTTCCTGGAGCAAGTGGGCATAGAATACCATTGACAATGACTTACCGCTACCCTGAGTATGCCAGAATACACCACCTTTACCATCAGTAACGGTAGCTCGTTTGGTTGATTCGATTGCTTTTCTTACGGCGAAGTACTGATGATAACCAGCCAGTATTTTGAAAGAATTTACACCTTCATTGGAAAAACAGATAAAGTTTTTTATCAGGTCGAGCAATCGTTCCTTTTGAAACATACCCTCGAAGAAGGTATCAAACTGTGCATACTGCGTGTTTTCGTAGCTTCCATCCACTGTTTTCCATTCCATGAAGCGATCTTCACCGGAAGTAATCGTACCAGCTTTGGAGGTCATCTGGTCACTCATAACGCAAATAGCATTATAAATGAACATCGAAGGAATCTCCTTCATGTAATTGCGAAGCTGACGATATGCAGCTGAGGCATCTGTTTCTTCTCTGGAAGGAGATTTCAACTCAACAATAACTACCGGAATACCATTTAGAAAAAGAAGAATGTCCGGACGTTTGTTGCTATTTTCAATAAAAGTCCACTGATTCGCCACAATAAAGGAGTTATTTTCCGAATTTTTATAATCGACGAGATAGACAATGGAGGAGCGTTCCTCGCCTTTCTCAAAATATCGCACAGGAATACCATTTTGAAGATAGTCCATAAATACGGCATTCTTCTGTACAAGCTCACCGTTCTCAAAATTCTTCAGTTTGAAAAGCGCATCAGAAATAGCGTCCTCTGGCAGAGAACGGTTCAAACGATGAAGTGATGAGATGAGTTCCTCCTCATACAGAGGATTATAGAAATCACGCTCCACATCGGGTCCATATAGGTAACTGTAGCCCATATTGCGGAACAACTCGACTACGGAGTTTTCATAATCCGCTTCAGTATATACTCCTGGCATAATATCGCTCCTTTGCTTTAGTATTTTCTCCATTTATATCATAGCGTAATAGGTTAATTGTTTGGTCACTTTAAAAGTGACGTTTCATTGTAAACGAAAATTTATCTTGTTTAATTGCCTAAAGTTCTATACCTGAAATATCGAATAACCCCGACATAAGTTGGGGCAACAACGTGTCTCTTAACGCAGAAAGCCTTTCGTTTTCTTGGTCATTGAGAATCATCTGTTGCAGCATAGGATTCAGAATATTCGACAGTTCCTGGGCCTCGTTGCTTTCAGGTAAAACTGCTTCAAAATTTCGCAGATTTGCCTGATTGATTTTTGGCTGAGCAGCTCCGGTAACAATGCTCTGCATATTTAGAGTTCCAAGTAAAGCATATACCAAGGCTTCAGAATATCCGTTTGTCCCTTTGACAATATGCGCATGGTTATTTACCCAAAACTTTCCGTGGGTGTATTGTGTTAATGGATGCCCAGCGGGGTCAACTACATTAGCACCATCCTCGCTAACAAGAATGTAAGTGCCCTCAAACAAATAATCTTCAACATAATCCACAATGGAAGTTGCTCCGTAATATGGATATATGTGTTCCATCTTTTCTCTTTGTATAGAAGAAAGTGGCTTGCGTAGATTATCAAAGAATGTTAATACATCGCTAAGCTTACGGCGGTTCCATGATGCAGTGTCTCTTGCATTGTTGAAGATCGTAAGCATTTGGTCGTATAAATTTTCGTTTATGCCACTATTTATTTCGATTTTTTTATCGATATTGTATAAAAGTCTTCCAATTCGTTGCTGCTCTTGAAGACTTTCAGGATAACAAATTTCTATTTCATCCAATAATCTCTGGCGATTTATTTCAGTTTGTCCTGTTGATCCTTCAGCCAAGCTTTCAATTTTTCTTTGAAATGATTTAACTGCATAGCCATAATACATAATATCTATTTCTGTTGTCGGTCGTAATAAAATCATATGGCCATCAAATGTTGTTGGTATAGATGCATCCCATAATTGTGCTACCCTACCTGCTGTTCCAGTTCCTGTAGAGTTAATTAACACATCACCTTTTCGTAATATTTTCTCATTTGGTACTTTTTTCTTAGAAGAATCATGCAAACGTGATTCACTATAAGAAATTTTATAACTACGATTGCACTTCTGATTTAAGACTCTTATTGTTTCGTCACTTTCTTCTTCGACATATTTCGGTGGAATTCCTTTTGAAATATAAGATGTCAATTCACCCAGTTTCTTAGTCTTCCATGAACTTTCCATAGTTTGTTTACTCCTAACCTATGTATTTTCGATGAGCAATCTTAACATTGCTCTGTTTGACCATAGCATATTGTAAGGTCGTATCTATTCGTTGATGCCCAAGGAGCCTTTGTAGCTGCTCTACCGGCATACCTTTATCTATCGCCATTGTAGCGAGCGTTCTTCTGAATTTGTGTGGATGTACTCTCGGAAGCGAAAGACGCTTACCAAGTTCTCGCAGTCGTGCTTCTACACCGCCAATCTGTAATCGCTCATACGGAGCTTTCAACGAAACAAACAAAGCGGTGTTATTGTCCGTTCTCTGTGCAAGATAATTTTGCAGATGTATCTTGGTACGAGCATCAAAGTAAACCATTCGTTCCTTGCTGCCTTTACCAAAAACCACGCACTCTCGTTCCTCAAAGTTGATGTCATTACGGTTGAGAAGTACCAATTCTCCAACTCTCATCCCCGTCGAAGCCAGCATATCAATCAAGGCAAGATCACGCAGCGTTTCACAGTTGTCACGCATTGTTTCCAGAGCTTCATCCGTATAAGTCTCTTTAATGGTCGTTGCCGTTTTTACTTTGTGAATCCTGCGCACCGGACTTTTCAAAATATAGTCCTCATCTTCAAGCCAAGAAAAGAAACTGGATAAGATCCTACGGATATTGTCAATGGTAACTTTGCTTGATTTTCTTTCAGTCTGATAATCGGTCAGGTAGGATCGCAAATCATTTGTTGTGATATGCGTGATTCCTTTTCCGATTCTTTCAGTCATGGTTTCTATGGTCTTTCTGTAATAGGTAAGAGACTTTTCGGAACAACCCTCAATCCTTTTAGCAGAAAGAAATGCATTGGTTAATCGGTTGTTTTCTTCACCCGAAACTGCAATATCAGACTTCTCATCTCTCTGAATTTCAAAACCAAAGAGGTTGTGGTTTAACACCCTACGTAGCTGTTCTGCTTGTCCATTGTCGAGATACGCCAACATATCTCGCAGTACATCATTTATAAATTCTTCTTTCATAGTCTGTTCTCCTTAAATTTTTTAGAGAATGACTACGGAGTGGCAATCCTCAGTATTAACTCTTGCCACTCGCAAGAGTTATTGGTTAGATCGTAAACGAAAATTTAGAGCAGCAAGCTACAGCTATATTTAGCGACCTTGCAAAAAACTCTCCTTCCAAGAAGCCACTTAGTGATTTTATAAAAATAAAACACGGCTATGCTTTCAAGGGAGACTATATATCTACAGAAGATAATGGCATCGTTTTAGTTACGCCAGGTAACTTCTGCATTGGCGGTGGATTCAAAGAGAGCAAATGCAAGTATTTCATCGCTGAGTACCCCGAAGATTATGTGCTTCAGCCTGATAGCTTGATTGTTACCATGACTGATCTGAGTAAGGAAGCGGACACTTTAGGATTCGGTGCCCTTGTTCCTCGTTCTTCCGAGCGAGTGTACTTACACAATCAGCGAATTGGATTAGTAGAACCTCTCAACGATGAACTACCAATATCATTCCTTTACTGGTATATGCGTAGCTATGAGTACCACATGAAAATAGTAGGAAGTGCTTCTGGCTCAACTGTAAAACATACTTCTCCTGGAAGGATTCTGGAACAGCTAATCCCGATTCCGAAGAAAGAAGATCTATTAAAATACGGAGCCGTCCTTGATGCGATAGATAATATTGTGTCAAGAAACAATGCCGAGAATATTTATCTCCAATCTTTACGAGAAGTCCTTCTTCCTAAGTTAATGTCTGGTGAAATCACCGTAGATGATGCTGTATTTTAAGCTGCTAAATTTTCGTTTATCTTATTGTTAATTGCGATTTTATCATCTAAGGATTTCAGTAACAAACCGATTTTGCGTTGTTCATCAAAAGTAGGCAATTCAATCTCAATGCCTTTTACCACATCTGTCTGTACACGCTGTCTGCCTGATGATCCAACCATCGACTTGATCGCAATGTCTCGAACAATTGGACTGCAAACAAGATAATACAGGTAATCTTCATCTGTTATGCCTTCAATTGCACGAAATACAATATACTCTGTTGAACCAAAGCCAACTTCTTCTGTATCCAGTATATTGACTTTAGCCGTCTTACCATTTTCAAGGCAAGGTGTAATTCTTGCCATTATTGTATCGCCATTTCTGAATTTAGTCCCACCTGAGAATTCTGCAAATTCATAATCTGGAATATCACGACAAAATGATTGAAGTCTATCCATGCCAATTTTTTTTGCAAGAGTTCCTTTTTTCAAGGTTTCAGTAGGATTAAACAAAGCGATTTCTGACAACTTATATTTCATAACCAATCGCCCCCAGCTTCTTTCGGATTTCTTCTTCGAGTTCGTGTGACTTTGCGAACATATCAGAAAGCTCAGAAGTCAGTCGAGCCATTTTCTCATCAAACGGTTCGCTATCTTCTTCCTGTTCTTCAATACCTACATAGCGCCCAGGAGTCAGAATGTAATCCTGCTTTTCAATAGTCTGTAAATCAGCAACAGCACAGAAGCCTTTCACTTCTTCAAGAGTCCCGTTCTGGAATGCTTCAAATGTATCAGCTAATTTTTGAATATCTTCATCGGTAAAGTCTCTGTGTTTACGGTCAACCATGTAACCCATCTTACGAGCGTCGATGAACAGCGTCTTACCTTTCTGCTTTTTATTCTTGCTTATGAACCAGAGAGTAACAGGAATCGTCACACTATAAAACAACTGAGTAGGCAGTGCAACAATACCTTCCACCAGGTCAGCATTGATGATATTCTTTCTGATTTCACCTTCTCCAGAGGATTGCGTAGACAGTGCGCCATTTGCAAGCACCAGACCAATCTTTCCGTTAGGAGCAAGGTGATGGATCATGTGCTGAATCCATGCGTAGTTCGCATTGCCGGCGGGAGGAGTTCCATATTTCCAGCGAACATCATCCTGCAATTTATCCTGTCCCCAGTTAGAAAGGTTAAATGGTGGGTTTGCCATAATAAAATCTGCACGAAGGTTTGCGTGAAGGTCATTGAAAAAAGTATCTGCATGATAAGGACCGAAATCTGCATCAATACCACGAATTGCCATATTCATTTTTGCCATTTTCCAAGTATCCGCATTGGATTCTTGACCATAAACAGAAATGCTCTGACGATTGCCGCTGTGTGCCTGGATAAACTTTACACTCTGGACAAACATACCACCTGAACCGCAGCACGGATCATACACACGGCAGTTATCGAAAGGTTTCAGGATAGCAACAATTGTCTTAACGATACTGGACGGAGTATAGAACTCGCCACCCTTAACACCTTCGTAAGCAGCAAATTGGGCAATGCAATATTCGTAAGTTCTACCCAGAAGATCTTTACCTTCCTCTGTGTCAGACATATCCATATTGGTAAACAAATCAACGACATCACCCAGAACTCGTTTATCCAAATCCGGGCTTGCATAATTCTTTGGAAGCACATTCTTCAGAGATTTATTCTCTGCTTCAATTTCTCTCATTGCCTCATCAAGAACTGTGCCGATTTCCGGAGTGTGAGCCGCTGCTGCAACAGTAGACCATCTTGCTTTTTCCGGGACAAAGAAAATGTTTTCACCCAAATACTCGTCACGATCCTCTTCAAAACCTTCTCCTTCAGCAACAAGCTCATTATATTTTCTCTCAAATGCACTGGAAATATAGCGAAGGAAAATCAATCCAATGATTACCTTTCTATATTCAGCGGCAGGAATGTGCCCCCACAACACACAAGCAGCATCCCAAATTTGTTTTTCAAAGCCAATATTGGCATTATTTTTTTCAGCCATTATAGGTTCCTCCAGTTTTATTCTAAGGTAAATATTTTGATTATAAAGATTTAAAGCTTGGGCTTTGCATCTGGAATGACTTCCATGATATCCTCAATCCTGCAATCCAATGCTCCACAGATTTTTACCAAGGTGTCTGTATTTACATTTTCGCCCTTATTCATTTTGTTGATCGTATAATTGCTGAGATTTGCTTTCTCCGCCAGGTCTTTTTTCTTCATATCTCTATCAATCAACAGTTTCCAAAGTCTTTTATAACTAACATCCATAGGGTTACCAATCCTTTCGCAGAAAACTTTTATCTAAAAAGTCCCATTATGTTAATTATAGCATTAACGAGGGTAAATTCAACAAAAAAGTGAGCGTTCGCTAAATTTCAGTTCCTTTTGATAAGTAAAATCTCGATATACTGTATAATAAGCCTAATTCTGGGAATAAAGGGCATATTCACATACACTCACAAATTGGCAAGCAGGGCAAACCTGTACAGGTTTACTCGTTTTCGCAAAATGCCCTTACTGGCTTTTTCTCAAACTGCTTGTTGGGGCAGCGTCCCCAATCCCCTTTGAACAGTATCTTCGATACTGGCTGCTCGTTCATTCTGAACGTTTACTAAAGCACGCACTTGGAGAATTTTTATTTTCCTTCCCGCACTGGTGCATAAAAAATTGTCAGGTCAATGTATCTGTCATGCCCATTCTCTCTAATATCAAACTGGATATAATAATCACGAATCATGTACCCACGATACGGATCAGAGAGGGTATAAAGCTCTCTTGTTTTAAAATCAATCAAGGAGAAACCAGTAGTTCCGATATGACTTTCATCCCCATGTTCATCCTGCTCACAATAAAATTCTGTAACCTGATCCAGACATTTCTGACATAGCACATCGGACGCTTTTTCAAAATCTATTGTGTCATCATCACTAAAATATGCTGATACCTCAGAAATTCCTCTTTCTGCCATTTCCTGAATATGGACACTTCCATAACTCTCCCCAAAAGAATTGATTGTCATGCTCATGCCCTTGTTTTCAAATATTTCGTTCCCGTCATCATCGTATTCTCTAACTCTGGTGTCACTTACCGACTGGCTATTCCAATGAATAATTCCTATGGAATCCCTTTTTGCATAATAAGGAATCAGACTGTTTTCCTTCTGACCACATATAAAACAATCGTCTGATTCGATATGAGAGATATTTTTCATTTCAGCAATTTCTTCCACTGAAGAAGTAGGCTCATTCATTTCTGGTAATCCCTGTGTTTCCTCTAATTTTCCCCTGCACCCACCAATGCCAATTATTATGCAGAACAGTAAGGCAGCTCTCATCATTTTCTTTTTCATACTCGTTTCCCCCAATAAATTTTCTGTAATTCTCCGAATAAAATAGGAGGCATACACGCACCATATTATTGTAAAGCAATGCACCTTAAAATACAAGGAGAGGTGGTTGTGAGAATGATAAAATATGATAGATTGTGGGAAACTCTGAAAGAAAAAGATATTAGTCAGTATAAGCTGATCAAAGATTACGGAATTGATAAAGCACAGCTTCACAGGCTCAGAAAAAATATGATTGTAAAAACGCTCGTGCTAAACAATCTCTGTAAAATTCTCGATTGCAGAATTGAAGACATCATGGAATACGTTCCTGATGAAGATAGGTAGGAAACAATACTTGCATAAGTGCCGGTATTGTTTCTTTTCTTTTTACCATAAAAGAGCTATACTATTTCTAAGAAAAATACGCTATATGTGATAAACATACAGGAGGACTTTACTATGAGCAGAAAATTAGTTGCATATTTCTCTGCAACTGGCACAACAACCAAAGTTGCAGAATTACTTGCTGATGCTGTCGGCGCTGATATTTTTGAAATTCAGCCAGAAATTCCTTATACTACAGCTGATCTTGATTGGCACAACAAAAATTCGAGAAGCAGTATTGAAATGAAAGATGATTCTTCCCGTCCAGCCATTGCAAGCAAGCGAGACAATATGCATGAGTACGATACTATCTTTGTTGGTTTCCCGATCTGGTGGTATGTAGCCCCTACCATCATCAATACATTTCTTGAAAGCTATGATATGACAGGAAAAACAATTATCCCATTTGCTACATCTGGCGGCAGCGGAATAGGGGACACAAACAAAAAACTAACTCCCAGCTGTTCCGGTGCAAAGCTCCTTGAAGGAAATGTGTTCAAGAGCAATGTCAGCTTAAAAGAACTGGATGACTGGAGTAAATCTTTGCAATAGCATAAATAAAATTGCTATGACTGCCACACAAACATTGAGTGTAGCAGCCATGGCAATTTTCAACGAATCATTTCTTTTTCCTTTTCTTTTTTCCTGTCTATATTTAAAATGGTTTCTATGGTTTGCTTGGCAATCAAGTATTCCTGCATCTCTTTTTTTACCTGACGATATTCAGCATACTCCTGTTTTTTCTGAAGAATCAGCTGATTAAATTCTTCGTGCAAAGATTGGCGGGAAGGGATCTTTTTCCCCTCCAATTGATCAAATGCCTGCTTTGCCGCTTTATGAATGGATATTTCATCTCGATGCACCTCAAAAAACTTTTTACTATAACCGGATTTCCTATATTCCACATAGGTCTGTCTGGTCTTATAATAATTGTTTATATGAGTTTGCAACGCCTTAATTTCTACCATTCTTTTTTCGGCATTCTTAATTGAATCCGTCAGTTCAGTAAAACGGGAAGATAGCTTATCGGTTAATACAGTCAAATCCTCATAACTGTCAATTCCTTTTTCTTTTAAGAGGCAAACTGTTCTGGCAGCTTCTTTACGATTATATTTCTTTGCCCATTTTTCATAGCCTGTTGTTTTGCCTTCCGTCATTTTGGATTGAATATCAATAAGAAGATGAAATTGTTTCTGTTCCGAGGTTTTGGCAAAATTACTTTTCGATTTATAAAGACTCTTACCAGTAATAACCGTCTGAAGTTCTTCTTTACTGTAACCTTCTCCCAGAGAACTCAACCGAATAAATCGTTTCTGTTTCTGTCCTTTTAACGCCGCCTGTTTTCCATCCTTAAACACGAATCCTCGCTCTGCAAGAAGCTGAATAAACCCATCAAATGTTTTTGGTTTTTCTTTCAGTACAAAATCAATCGCTTCACACAATTCATCTCGGTATGTTCTTTTTTTCGGGAAGACAGTACGCTTGATTCGTTCCTTATAGGGTTTAGGTGTAATAACCGACAATCCATTCTCCAAACAGACTATATCGCTCAACCTTTGTACTGCAAGCCCTGAACGAATAAAATTTCTGAATTTCTTAGTACAATCTAAAGAAGTAGAATTATAGATGATATGATTATGAATATGAGCTTTATCAATATGAGTCGCAACAAAAAAGGCATGATTCCCCTTTGTCCATCGCATTGCCGTTTCATGTCCAATTCGATTTGCTTCCTCTGGCGTAATTTCTCCAGGCTTAAATGATTGCCGAATCTGATATGCAATTATATTATTTCTGTGTTCTCTGCCTGTGATATGCTGATACTGCCGTTTGGAGAGAAGAAATTCTTCGTCGGCAGTTTTCGGATCACACTCATAGGAACTGATAAATTCTCCGTCATTGGTTTTCTCTGCGTTCTGTGAATAATCAGTACGATCAACCAAACACTGAGCCACCGTCTTTCCCTTATTTACATGAAGGGCAATTAACCTTGTTGCTGCCATTCGCATCCCATCCTTTCCAAAAGAAAAAGCCACCCGCAGGTGACTTCATCTTCAACTATTTATGACCTTATGAACGCTCCAAGAGCATTTCCTATATTCTCCGCTTTAACGACTGACCACACCAGCAGAAAGAGGAATAAATAGACTGCCATTCCCATTCCAATTAGAATTGCCAGTGAGGTCCACATGGCTTTGACAATGCAATAAATCGCACAGCCGCCAATAATCAGGAGTACGAATCCTATCGCATAGGAAATAACATTGGTAATCATATTTCCAAGAAGCCAGATTACTTTTACAAGCAATAGCACCGGAAGTGCAAATATCTTCAAAATCATCCTCATAGAGTCAGCCCCTTTCTTTATAACTATATTGTATAATGCAATTTACAATAACACAACGATGTCAACCCTTATGTAAAATTGAAAGGACGCAAGGGCTTTTATCGCCTCTACGTCCTTTTCTTTTTCTGACATAATTCTACAAACTGAAAGCTACCCTCGCCGAGGTTGCCGAGCTTCAGAAGATGCGCAAATACGTTGATATTGCGCTGAACACCGAGCAGCCAGAGCAGACACAGAACCGCACCAAGCGACACGAACAGAGAGATAAGGAAAAGGACAGGCAAGCTGCTTCGCCTGTCCGTCCTAAATGCTTTCCACTTGTATCACTTTCCCAAAATAATTGGTAATAGCCACGTTTTTGTTAGTAATATAATAAAACCTAATCCCATTACAAAAAACAATGCCCCACCTAACAGAAATGCCCAATTTCCTCCTGCCGAATCGGGAATATAATACTGTTGCGGGTTATTTGCATTATAGAGCATTTCCACTTGATCGCCAACTTGATATGGCGAGGGGCTGACATTATGCTCTATGGTAATCATCTCTCCATTTGCCCAATATTGAAATACCGGATAATATACAAGATGTCTGCTGCTGTCGTCATCGTCATGGCTCCATCTTTCCTGAATATCAATCACTGTTGCCGTTATCGGCATTTTGCAAACTATTTTGTGGTAAAAAGGGTAAATCATAAAAAACCCCCCTGCTACCACTGCAATAAGTGCTATTATGTACGAACAAATATAGCCTGCCATACGATTGTTCCTCCTTATAGTCATATTCTGAGGTAATAATACTTCAAACACCCCCATGCCATACTCTCAAATTCATATTTATCAATCTCTTTCCAAATAAATTTCTTTAATAATATTCTATTGTATCAATGTGAATAATTCAAGAAATAAAAAATCGTTTTCTATGTAAAGTCGCAGCCGAAACTGCGACTTCCCGACAAATTGTCGAGAACTACTGGATCGAAGCCAGCCTGACAAGAACTTCTTTCATATCCGTCCAGATTTCTTCCAAGCGTTCTTGCAGATCGTTGATATCAGCCTGATAAATACTGCCGGTTTCATTGGCTCTTTTGGCATACTGATTCAGATTATTGCTGCATCTGCGAAGAAGCGAAACCATTTCCTTCACATCCTGCAAATCCAGATTGATACAATAGCCATCCAGAGCCATTTTTCTAAGATATGCACCCATACTGCGGATATCAAGCTCATCCATTTTTTGATGGATTCTCTCGACTTCCTCTTTTGATGCGAGAAAATGAATATCTCTATCTCGCTTTGCCATCACAACACCTCCTCGTAGGCATCAGAGCGCTTTGCCGGCGGAATCTGCTCTGACTTTGACTTTAAATCAGCCAGCACAGACGGACGGTCTGTATCGCCAATCTCATCTCGGCTATCTGTGGAATCTTCCATATTCAGAGCTGCATCCAATTCTGCCAGACGCTGACCTGTTGCTGTCAGTTCTGCTTCCTGCGGGAATGGTTTTCCAAGCTCACTCTTTGTTGCTTCCTGCTGATTATAAAGATTGCTAAGCTGTTCCTTTGCATTTTCCAGCTTGTCAGGAATGCCTGCAAGGGCATTATCCAGACGGGTGATATTTCCCCTGGCATCTGTTCCAAGGGCTACACGGTGGCTCATAGCGCCTTTCAGAACGATGTCAAACTCATGTCGGAAACTGTTGAAAGAAAGCTCCATTTGAAAGCCACGATATCCCCCAAGAGGAACCGGTTCAGAGCCTTTCACTTCTTTACAAGCTGCCAAGATCCATTCACCAGCATCTTCCTTTTCTGAATAGTGCTTGCCACGAATATCCATACCACAGAAGCCTTCTGCAATCTGAGGATTGGCTTCTACCGTCTTAATATCAGCTTCAAAGCCATGAATATAGCCTGTCTGTCTTTCAATCTCAGCAGGGAAGTATTTCAGAAGCTTATCCTCCATACGATACTGCTGACTCTGATGATCTGCCTTCAGCACTTTCAGACGGGCAACTTCAATATCCAGATCCATCTTTTCCTTAATCAACGGATTACCGGCACACAGAGCCTTGATTTCTGCATAGGACAGTGCCTGCTCATCCACATCATCACAGGAGCGAACCGGAGATTTTGAAGTCATAATCTGAGAGATGAATTTCTGCTTATTCTCCAAAGTCTGGTACAAATAAGCGTCAAAGGTTCCTTCTGTTACATACTGATATACCTGCACCTCCTTATTCTGATTGCCCTGGCGAATGATACGACCGTTTCTCTGTGTCATGTCAGACGGACGCCAGCCCACATCCAGATGGTGAACTGCCACCAGTTTATCCTGGACATTTGTTCCGGCTCCCATCTTCTGGGTACTTCCAAGAAGCACACGAACCTGACCGGTACGCACTTTAGCAAAGAGTTCTTTTTTCTTTGCTTCGGTATCTGCGTTGTGAATAAAAGCAACCTCCTCAGAAGGAACACCAGCAGCAAGAAGCTTTGCCTTGATGTCATCATACACATTAAAGGTTCCATCGTTCTTCGGAGTCGAAATATCACAGAACACCAACTGAGTCAATTTTTCTGCCTGTCCATCCTGCCAGATACGAAGAATATTTCCCACACAAGCATTGAGTTTACTGTTTGGGTCATCAGGGAGGATAGGGTTCATCAATCTCTGATCCAGTCCTATTTTTCTTCCATCCGTGGTTATCTTCAACATGTTATCCTCGGACGGGTCGATGATACCGGCATGAACAGCCGCAGCTCGTTCCGAAAGTTCAGCAACCATATCCTGCTGATGTTCCGAAGGCTGAACCACAACCGTTTCAAATTTTGCGTCAGGAACCGGAAGATTCAGCTGGTCCGATGTTTTGATATCCGCCACTTCCTTGAACATATTCATCAATTCCGGAAGATTAAAGAACTTTGCAAATCGGGTCCTGGCACGGTAGCCGGTTCCCTCCGGTGCAAGCTCAATGGCTGTGGTAGTTTCTCCAAAGGTAGAAGCCCAGGAATCAAAATGTGTCAGATTCTTTTGCTGGAGTGTACCATACTGGAGATAACGCATCACGGTATAAAGCTCTGTCATAGAGTTGCTCACAGGCGTTCCTGTTGCAAATACAACTCCACGCCCGCCAGTGATTTCATCCATATAGCGGCACTTCATAAACATGTCCGAAGATTTCTGAGCCTCGGAAGTAGATAGACCGGCTACATTCCTCATTTTTGTGTAGAGGAACAAATTCTTAAACGCATGGCTTTCATCTACAAACAAGCGGTCAACACCCAGCTGCTCAAAGGTGATAACATCATCTTTTTTATCAGCGGCAAGGAGCTTATCCAGTCTGGCTTCCAGAGATTTTCTTGTTTTCTCCATCTGCTTAATGGTAAAATTCTCGCCACGCTGATATTTCAGTTCTGCAATCGCACCCTCAATTTCATCAATCTGCTCTCGAAGCTGTCGTTCCTGCCTTTCCGCAGACAACGGGATACGCTCAAACTGGCTGTGCCCGATAATAACAGCATCATAATCACCGGTAGCAATTCTTGCACAGAATTTCTTACGGTTTGCAGTCTCAAAATCTTTCTTCGTAGCAACAAGAAGCTTTGCACTTGGATAGAGTCGCAAAAACTCATTTGCCCACTGCAAGGTCAGGTGGTTCGGCACAACAAACATAGATTTCTGGCTCAGCCCCAATCGTTTGCTTTCCATAGCCGAAGCTGCCATTTCAAATGTCTTTCCTGCACCAACCTCGTGAGCAAGCAAGGTATTTCCACCATAGAGCACATGAGCGATAGCATTTCTCTGATGTTCACGGAGGGTAATGTCAGGATTCATACCACCAAAACGGATATGACTGCCATCGTATTCACGAGGTCTGGTAGAGTTAAAAAGCTCATTGTACTTTGTGACAAGTGCTTCACGACGGCGAGGGTCTTTCCAAATCCAGTCACGGAAAGCATCCTTAATTGCCTGTTGTTTCTGTTGTGCCAGAGTCGTTTCTTTTTTATTCAGAACACGCTTTTGCTTACCGTCCGGATCTTCGATGGTATCATAGATACGAATATCCTTTAGATTCAGAGTTTCTTCCAGAATACGATACGCATTGGCACGATCTGTACCGTAGGTCATATATGCGGCTACATCATTATAGCTTGGAGCACTCTTACCGTTGATACGCCATTCTGCCGTCATTTCAGAGAATTTTACTTCAATGGCACGATGCAGATAATAAGGAGTTTCAAATGTTTCCTGCATAAACTGCTGAATATAGTCAGGGTCAATCCAGGTAGCACCAAGACGCACATCAATTTCAGATGCATCCAGATCCTTCGGCTGTGCCTTTTGCAACGCTTCCACATTGATACGATAAGAAGCGTCCTGCTTCGCAACCATTTCCGCAATACGCAATTTGCTTCTTACATCTCCGGAAAGATACTCATCAGCAGTCTGCCAACCAATTTCGGGAGTATCAGAACCCATCGGGTCTTTGAAAATCACACCCTGAAGTTCTGTCATAATCGTATCGTACTCTTCAGGTGTGCCCAAAAGCTGTGCCATGAAAGGCAAATCTACCTTACCACGCTCGCCAATAGAAATCGCCAGAGCTTCGGACGGTGTATCTACACTGGTCACTCTACGTTCCGGCTTAATGGTCCTTTTGCTGAACATGTCTGCCTTACTTTTCAGTTTTCCATCCTCATCCACATTTTCCAGAGAACAGAGGAGATAGTAGGAAGAATCTTCCGCAAATGCCTGAGCATTTGCACGATGATTGATTAGACCATGCTTTGCAGCAAAGGCATCATATGCAGTATTCAGTTCCACCTGTTTCTGTGAAATCATTTCATCTGGAAAATCGTCAAGCTGATACTCAATCAATTCATTTACAATACCTCGGAGTTCTACCATACCAACGACACGCTCTTTTGCCTTTTCATTCAAATCAAGATGTCGCATGATAGAGTTCTCACGGAAGTACACTTCGCCATCTACTACAGTATAAGAGAAGTTCTTAACATCAGGAGTTGCAGGAATAGTTTCTGCTTCTTTGCCTTTTTCAGCTTCAGGAAGCTCTACAGCCTGATATGTTCCCTTGATATGAGAAACTGCTTCTTTCAGCAAATCAGACAGCTCTGCACCCTCAATCGGTCGAACAGTAAGATCCATGCCGTAAGCTGTGCTTTCCTCAACGGTTTCTCCCAGAATCATCTCTGGGTTCTCAACAAAGTAGCTGTTCATGGTATGTCCGTCATCCGTGCGGTTCAGATGCACCCAATCCGGGACAATATCAATCGGGTGATCACGCTTTTGAAGGAAAATAATATCCGACACCACTTCTGTGCCGGCATTCTTCTTAAAAGCATCGTTTGGCAGGCGAATTGCACCAAGAAGCTCTGCTCTCTGTGCCAGATATCGCCTTGCATCTGAGTTCTTAGAATCCATGGTATAGCGGCTTGTCACAAAAGCGACTATGCCACCAGGACGGACCTGATCCATAGCCTTAGCAAAGAAATAGTTATGAATGGAAAAACCCAACTTATCATAGGGCTTATCTGATACCTTGTAGTTACCAAAAGGCACATTACCTACCGCCAGGTCATAAAAATCTCTTCGGTCTGTAGTTTCAAAGCCAGCAACCTTAATCTCTGCATTGGGATAAAGCTTTTGAGCAATTCTTCCGGTTATCGAATCCAGTTCCACACCATACAGACGGCTGCTCTGCATTTCAGGTGGGAGCATTCCAAAGAAGTTACCGATACCCATAGAAGGCTCCAGAATATTTCCCGTTTCAAAGCCCATCTGTCCTACGGCATCGTAGATAGAACGAATGACGGTAGGACTGGTGTAGTGAGCATTCAAAGTAGAAGCTCTTGCCGCAGCATACTCATCTTCGGAAAGCAGATTTTTCAGGGTCATATACTCCTGTGCCCAAGTTCCCTTATCTGGGTCAAAGGCATCCGAGAGACCGCCCCATCCGACGAAATTTGCCAAAATCTCCTGTTCTTCCGGAGTAGCGTTCCTATCTTCGTTTTCCAGTTTGAACAAGGTTTTAACGGCTTCAATGTTCCTTGCAAATTTCTGTTTTGGTCCACCTTCACCAATATGGTCATCCGTGATATGGAAATTTACCGCAGGAACAGGTGGGACTTCTCTGGTAGTAATGGACTTCTCAATCTGAGTGATAATATCCGTGACTTCGGCGTTCTGCCATCCATCCACTTTAGCAAAGTCCTGAATAATAGTATCTTTGCCATCCACACATTGAACAAAATCCAGACTACCTGGTAAAGGCTTGCTGGTATTCATCGCCCCCAGAGCTTTCCTCTGTGTGATAGGAAGTTCATGGTACGCTCTCAGGGCATCTTCGAAAGAACTGAACTCCCTTATATCCAACGAACTTTGCTTCTGAACATCCTCAACAACATAAAAATGGTCTATGAAATGAGTCGGCTCAATGGCATTTTCACTCAGGACTACCTGAATGACAGGTTTTTTCTCGATAGATTCACCTGTTTTAACTGCCTGATTCCTTTCATCCTGAGCAAGCATTCGCTCAAAAATTTCACGATTCTCAGTACGGAAAATCGGATAAGCAAGGGAGTGGTCACGAAGCTGAACTTCTCGCTCGGTAATCTGTTCTACACGAAAATCAGTATCATCCAAATAGACCGTATCACCGACCTGATAATTCCACGCTGATACTTCCGGAATTGGTGCATCTGAAACCTCGGCAACTTCTTCAACTGGCACTTCCGGCTGAACATTTTCCATTGCTGCGACAGTCTGACGAACTTCCTCCAGATAGTCATTTGCAAGCCATTCATCTGTGAAGTATTCCGTAACACCTTCATGGTCTACATAGTAGTCATCCGTCTGATTATCCCAGATTGCATACTCACCATCCTCGGTATCAATCACTGCAAAACGGTCATAGACATCTTCCAGAGGATCTGTTTTTGCATCTTCGATTTCTTGTCGCTCCGCTTCTTCCTCTACTGTAAGATAGCGCCCCTTTTTCATCAAAGAATCAATTCTCTGTGCCACCTGTGTCCAGGACATCTGCACCTGATCACATCCGCTTTTTTGATAGCGAATCCCTTTTGCATCGTGTTCCTGACCACTGTACGTTGCTCCTGAGCAGGCGTGAGAGTGACCACCGATACCAAACTCATGCTTTAGGAAATCAGCTCTTTCCTGGGTACTGTGCGGTTCCTGCCAATATTCGTAGATACGGGCTTTCCCACCGGCAAAGTCACTGCCTCTTGTCATATCCGCATTGATTTCATCATCTGTAATAAACTGACGAACCAGGGGCACATACATCATTTCAGACTGATATTCTTTCAACGGAATATTTAGCTCATCCAGTCTTTTTCCCAAAACATCCAGCTTGTGATAATGAAAACGGAGCAAGGAACGATCCGTATCATGTGCAGTGATAAAACTGCGATATTCCGCTTTCAATGCCTCCAAAAACTCTGGCTGATCCAACTGCTCAGCGAGCCATTCTGTTTCTTTCGGGAAACCATTTCCCTGAATATCAGTAAGAGAAGGGAAGAAGCCCATATTTCTTGCTTCATCCGAAAGGTCATGGTAAAGATACCAGATAGACTGTGCTACACCCATTCGCTCATATTCAGCAGCTTCTTCCAGCTCCACATTTGTCGCAAATTTTCCTTGCTCTAACAACTCCCCAATGCGAGAAACTGCATCCTCCCATGGAATCACCTGCGCTCTTGGGCTGTCAATGGCAGAAGCACCTTTCGCAAGATGAATCCCATCTTCGGCATACCATGCAGATATATTTCCGCTTTCTTCCTTCAAACCAAAACCGCCATGATAAACCTGCTTTAGCGTCTGGGCAATTTCTTCCGTTGATTTCTGCTTCATATACTCTAAAACAACGATTTTTCTTGCCTCATCCGTATTACTGCCAAGCAGAAGGAAGTGGTCAATCGCTTCCTGGGCAAAAGAAAAAGCAGAGGGCGTAAAGCTCTCTGCTCGGTCGATAAAACTGATTTGTTCGTTCTCTGAGGGGAAAAGGTTCAGACTTAGCTGTTGATAAGCTCCGTCATCACGACTTCCTCTGCCTGTGCTCTCAGGCTGTTCATGTGTCTTACCCAGCCCATCTGGTCTGTCTCCTTGTCCGGTGCCGGATTCTGTTCCAGATACTGCTTCATCAGCAGTTCCATTCTGGTGTTCGCTGTGTCCTCGATCTCCCACAGATGCGGGAACAGTTTCTCCGTCAAAATCAGGTCGTTCAGAAGCATCGGATTGTTCTGCTCCAGAAATGCTCTGCGCATCCTGCCATACTTGCCCAAGCTCCTGTCGCTCTGGTTTTCCAGCTCCATATCCGGGATTCTGTAGTCCCCAACCTGTCTGTAAGTCATTTCGCTCATCATATTCGCTCCTTTCGGTATCTTTACTCTGCTCAAATTCATCAATTGCCTTTTCAATTTCCTGAAACATTCTGGTGCTGATTTCATTAACCGCAGTACCGAGGGCATTTACGGTCTGACGGCTATTAAAGTCAAAGACTTTTTGGAAATCCTCGTGCTCGAAGTAGTGATCAGGATTTTCTACCAGCCTGCTATACATGGTGTAGGCTACGCTGTTTGCTACTGCTGTCTTAAAAGCCACTTCGATGTTAAGTTCATCATACTCCTCAAGAAAGCTATTCGCAACGATGTCGAGAAAGGGCTTTTGATGGTCTGCCCAATACTCTGTCGCAAGCGTCATTGCAATATCTTCAAGCTGTGCTTCAAACAACCCCTCTGCCTTCACTCCAAAAGAGCGTTCCATAGCAGACATCAAAAAGGCACGATTTTCAGCAGTCACTTCCCATGCCTTTAGTTCCGGAGAAGAACGGCGAATACCGGTATCAGCAACATCAAAAACATATCGCAGATAAGGCTTATTCCCACTTGTTACAAACAATGCAATACCAGTAGAGCCACGCTTTACATATCTGCGATATTTCTCATTATTCCATTCGTCATAAGGCTTACAGAAGGTAGCATTTGGACGCTGAGCATAAATCATGACCTGTTCGGGATAAGTGAACTCATAATTACGAGCCATTGTGGTCAGAAATGCTGTCCAATTACCTTTGCTGGCTGTAATTTTGCTGATGGTTTCCCTTGCCATCCCAGAATAAAATCGTTCTTTAGCGTTCATCTTTTACCTCCAATCGTTAAAAATCCGGATAGAGGTTCAGCCTGTCAAAAGCAGCTTCGTCCATATCAGACAATTTACTCAGCACCGTATCCACAAGAGTGCAAAGTTCTTCTTCATCTTCACCAAGCTGTTCCTTTACCTGCCTAAGTGCTTCACAAAGCCCCAGTAGTGTACCAGGGCTGTAAAGCATCATCAAATTGCGTTCATCCTGCGTGAAATCTCTCATTCCATATCCCTTTCCAAATGATTTTTGGACGGTTTGTGAGGAGTATCCGATACGGGCATCTCTTTCAGCTGTTCCAATACAGAAGGACGTTCTTCGGTACTGGCTTTCCCATTATTGATAATACCGTCAATCATTCCATAATCATCCTCCAAAGCCATCTCTGCATATTGCAGATAGTTCTCAGGTTCCATGAAGTGATTAAGCTTCTGAAATCCAAAGGAATCCACATAATGAAAGGATACCTCACCGGCAATCTTCAACGCTACGATGTCACTGACGGACATGCTGTGCCCACGAAAATCCTCTGGGTGGTCAATATTGAATTTCACATACAAATCTTCCAGCTGCTGATTAACATCCTCAGATACAGAAATGGAGCCATGATAGACCACCTTGTAACGGTCAATCTCAGGCTCCATTTCTTTTTTCTGAAGGTAACTGTAATTTGCAAACATAAGCTGGGTATTATCCTCTACATCATCACGAAGCTGAAGCACCGCATAAGCATCCGTTGTGCTTTCCAGAAATGCCACCATTCCAGCATCGGGAGTAGAAGTTCCTTCTACTTCATTCCATTTTTCAATCTTCATCGCCAGCCTCCTTATCGTTCTGCTTCTTTGTGTTTGTGGGACGGAGAAGATGAAATTACCTTCCCCGCAGCTTCTGCAAGCTTATCCATAACAGATTCCTTTGCGTTAAAACTCGCCACAGCTTGCTTGTCAACTTCAAAAGCCTGCTCCATTACATCCTCATAAACCATTGCTCGAAGCTCTCTGTGTGTCAGATTAAAAGATTCCAAAATGTCCTGTCTAACCTCGATCATGCTCATATCCGGATTATCTACCTGACCACCATCAATTTCATTGTAGTGCTCATCAAACAGTGTATAGTCATAGCCATCTTCGCAAGTCTGAACAGCAAGGATTCTGTCCCTGCCAGCTTTCCAGGCAGCTTCCTCTCCCATAATTTCAGGCTCTGCCATATAGCTTGCACCGTTACGTTCCATAATCTCTGCAAACTGGCAGATGTGAAACACATTATTGCAAATCTGGGTATGATACTCATCAATAAATTTGCAAGGCTTTACGACAGTTTCATTAGGATATTCAATCTGAATACAGCTTCCATCAGGAATACGGAACAGGTCCTTATAATGGCTGTCAATAAATCGGATATCCTTACCATCCGGGTTATACTCATTCATCATTTGCGTTTACCTCCATTTTCAAATTCCATACTAAAGTTCGTTTTCCCAGCATCCGATACTTCCATATACACAATCGCATCGAAAGATTTCCCTGTCTTTTTAGACTTACAGCCTTTCAGCTTTACCTTTCCGGCAGTCAGAAGTTTCTGTGCGGTAGCAACATTCATATTCTTACCAATGCTTTCAAAATACCGGTTATTCTTCCAGAGAGCGAACTTGCAATTTCGATTGGAGCAGAAAAAAGCTTTTGCCTTATCCTCAACAGCACTGCCGCAGAGAGGGCATGTGCCAATCGAATTTTTCTCTCTTGCCATCAGAACTTCTGAATCACGAATAACCTCATAATTCTGCACCAGACCGGCAATCATCCCTTTGATTTCCTCCATAAAATCCTCGCTGGAGTATTCGCCCTGTTCAATGAGCAAAAGCTTTTCCTCCCAATCTGCTGTCATAGAAGGAGACTGAACCTGTTCCGGCATAACTGTCACCAGTGCCGTACCCTTATGAGTAGGAATCAAATGCTTTGTTTTCTTATCACCTTTACGCTCCAGAAACCCTTTCTGAACCAGCTTTTCAATGATACCGGCACGAGTAGCAGGAGTCCCCAGACCTTTTCGTTCTGATTCTTCCGGCATTTCATCTGCACCGGCAGTTTCCATTGCAGAAAGCAGCGTATCCTCTGTGAAGTGTTTGGGAGGAGAAGTTTTTCCTTCTTTGACTTCTGTGCCAATTACATTCATCCCATCTCCAACAGAAACAGAAGGGAGGACCTGCTCTTTTTCGTCAGATTTTGTCGAACTGTTCTTCTTTACAAGGGATTTCCATCCATCATCCAAAACAGTCTTTCCCTTGGCTAAGAATATCGTGCCACCGCAATCCAGTTCAATAACGCTTTCAGCATATCGGTATGGATCTCCCACAGCCACACACAAACGATTGGCAATCAGCTGCAGAACTGCAAGTTCACCTTTCGGAAGCTCCTCCAGATTGCATTTCTGCAATTCTCTGGTCGGAAGAATGGCATGGTGGTCAGTAACCTTTTTGTTATTCACAACCTGCTCCCCATGAATCGGAACATTATCCACATTTTCAACGGGAAATGTGTTGAAAATCATGTGTACAAGGTTGGGAATGCTGTGTTCCATATCATCTGTCAGGAATCTGCTGTCCGTGCGGGGATATGTGACCAGCTTCTTTTCATACAGGTTCTGCGTATAATCCAACGTCTGTTGAGCCGTATATCCAAGAATGCGGTTTGCATCTCTTTGCAAGCTGGTCAAATCATAGAGTGCAGGCGGTTTTTCACTTTTTTCCTTACATTCCGCCTTTGTGACTACTGCCACAGTGCAATTTCTGCTTACCGTCTCTGCTTCAGACTTCTTCTGATAACGGTCACTTGATGCAGTAAAACCATCCAGTCCAATCTGTACAGTATAAAATGGCTCCGGCTTAAACGCAGAAATAGCAGCTTCACGCATCACTGCCATAGCAAGCGTAGGTGTTATCACACGACCAACATTCAGAGTCTGCCCATAAAGGGTAGAAAAAAGTCGAGTAGCGTTGATACCAATAATCCAGTCGGCTCGCTCTCGACACAGGGCTGCTTCATACAAAGCATCGTATTCAGTTCCGGACCTGAGATTTTCAAATCCTTCTTTGATTGCAACATCTTCCATAGAGGAAATCCACAGTCTCTCAAATGGCTTTTTACAACCGGCTTTATGATAGACCAAGCGAAAGATTAGTTCTCCTTCACGACCAGCATCTGTTGCACAGACAAGGCTATCAATATCATTTCTTTCCATCAGTTTCTTCAGAATACCAAACTGCTTCTTCGTACCGGGAGAGACATTGTATTTCCAGGCGGTAGGGAAGATAGGCAGGTCATTATATGACCATTTACCATACTTTTCGTCATAGGACTCCGGCTCTGCCAATTCAACCAAATGACCGACACACCAGCTTACTACATATCCGCCGCCTTCCAGATAACCATCCTCCCGTTTGTTTGCTCCAAGAACCTTGGCAATACTCTGAGCAACAGAAGGTTTCTCAGCCAATACCAATTTCATTTGCATCTACTCCTTTCAAAAAAATAAGCAACCACACACCGTAGTGCATGACTGCTATGTAACTGCTCGTATTCAATTTGTAAAACCGAAAATTTACAGTACTATCTTTTTCCATTTTCTAATTTTAGTTCTAAAAGTTCCGAAAGGAGCAACAGTATTAACGTGAATAAACTTGTAAACTTCCCATATCGCTGTTTTTGTAGCATCATCAGCCCACTTTCTCATATGTGGTTGAAATAGTTCTTCCTCACTCATTGCATCAATCATTGTATGGATAGATTTAATATTTTCTTTTAATCTATCTTTCAATTCTTCTAATGACAAATGTGAGTAAGTATCTGTAAACCATTGATATAAATCGCCTAACTGATTCCACTTAAACATATCTGATGGTGTTTTCACTTCAATTCCATGTTTCTCATCATCTTCCCATTTCAAAACTAATGTCGTCCACCCAACTTGATAAGCAAGATTTTCTGCTGGCGTTCTATCTACTTCGGTTATTCTCTTATCTTTTAAAGATTCAGGAATATTATCAAATTCAGAAATATACTTTTCAAAGCTTTTATTTATCTCATCTTTTAATTCCTCTTTATCCTCGTATGTCCTCAAAATATCTCCTCCACAAACTGTAAATTGTTAATTTGGAACCAATCCTATAATGCCAACTGCTATTGCATCAATAAAAAGTATAAATGTTATCACACACACAACTAAAATAGTCGCAATGACTTTAATAATAAGTTGTTGATTTCTTCTTAAATCACTCTTACTGACAATTCTTAGGGCAAAAATTAAAACAAAGATGACAATAAGAGAAATAATATTATAAAGAACTACTGTGCCCATCTATGTATCCTCCCCATCAATTCAAATTTACATAAATCTGCTTATCAAATTATATGCTGTGACTACATAGACAAAAATAGCTACACCTGCAAATATCATAGCATCTTTCTTTGCACCATTATCATAACATTCCTTTGCACTCGTCAAAAGGGTTAATCACATAAAAACAAACATAATCGGCAGTGTTATATCAGTAGACACTATGTTCATCAACCCAAGAGAACCGAAAATAATTGTTAAAACACTAAAGATTGCTTTCAAAGTACGCATACATATACCTCCTTTGCAAATTCTAATCTTCATGTTACTGGAATTTTATTCTTCAAGCAATTCCATTCTTTGAATATCAGCAATTTTGATTACTTCGCAACTAACAAGAATGGAACTGTCATCATAAAATTCATCATTAAATAATCCAATACGCACAGTACCATCTTTGAAGTAAACTTTTACGAGCCTGTCATACATATATTCGTATTGCTTGTGGAATGCTTCACTTACTTCATACATATAGACACCTCCACAACTTCCAAATTAAACAACATATCTCGTAAGTATTCCTACCAGAATACAAATAATTCCTGCAATTCGAGAACCTAATTTTGCTTTTTTTACATCATTACTATATCTTTCTGGATAAACAGGATTCAATATGAGAATAAATCCATATAACACCCATGCAATATTTGCGAATAAACCTTTATGCAAAAATAAAGAAAGCACATTCCCGACAACTACAAGAATAATTCCAATAAAAACTTGTTGTTTAAATGTAATCTTTTTCATATTCATCAACTGCCTTTCAATTCAAATTTTCCTGCTTCTCTTAATTAGCTAAATTATACCATGACGATTTTCAAAAATCCATTTCTAATATGTAAAGGCAATCCGAAGATTGCCCCAGACATTATGCCTGTTCTGGATTATACTGGCTCATTGTCCTCATCCTCAATATCGTCTACTTCATCCTCATCTTCCTCGACATATCCATAATCCTCATCATCGTCTACATAATCAGCATCAGGATCAGGCTTGGCAGCTTCTTTTTCCTTTTTCTTCTCCTGAATTTTCTTGAAAACGAAGAATCCACCACCTGCCATCAACGCAAGAAGGGCGATAACTGCCGGAATCATATTGACCTTAGGTTTTTCAGGCTCAGCTGGCTCCTGAACCTCAGGAACCGGCTCTTTTTCAGGTTCCAGTGTCGGTTCTTTCTCAGGCTTTGTGTATTTTTCAGCTTCCTTTTCATCCATCAGCTTCAAAAGGTCAGCTTCATCTACCTGATTCAAGAAGTGTACCGTTTCCTTTCCCTTATCATCACGGTCAATAATGATATAAAAATAGTTGCCGTTTTTGGTGACAGCCGTAATGAATTGTTTGCCTGCATCCGGGTGTTTTCCCTCATCATCTACCAACGTCATATTGCCATCGGGAGTAAGCGGCTCCATCGGCTCCTCAGGTTCTTTTTCCGGAGTTTTTTCTTCAACTGCCGGTTCTTCCGTTACTGCATTTTCATTAACATAAGCAAATGCAGTTGTGGAAAAGACGCCAAAGCACATTGCACATGCCAAAATTGCAGTACTCAATCTCTTAAACTTCATCTTGCATATCCTCCTCATTCATAGAATTGATTGTTTCTGGCTTCGGAACCATATCCGCAGCAAACATGCGAAGCAGTTCAGAGAGCTGATCCGGATTCAGGTTTGCAGCATGTACCATCTCGTGAATCTCGGAGTTTTCTTCCTCACGGTATCTGCGTTCCAAATCCTTTACCTTCGCATCCCATTCAGCCTTTTTCTTTCGTGCTTTCGCAAGCTCTGCACCAAGTCTGTCTAACTTTGCACTCATTTACATCCTCCTTATCTGACCCTGCCGAAGCAGTAAAAGTGTTGTTGCCAATAATTCGATTCAATCGAAGCGTAGGAAATCGGGTTTCCGCAGTGAATCATCATTCCATTTCCCACATAAATTCCAACATGAGATGCACCGGCAGTGTCATACGTTCCCTGGAAGAAAATCAAATCTCCAGGTTCTGCGGAACTTCGTGGAATGATGTCACAGCACCCCATCAGCCCATTTGCGGTTTGTCTGCCCACACTCCAGCCATTTCCGCAGTTATTCAATACCCAGGAAACAAAGCCGGAACAGTCAAAGGAAGTAGAAGGACTACTGCCACCCCACACATAGGGATATCCCAGATATTTTTCTGCCTCTCGCACCATATTGGCAAATCGTATATCTGTCAAAGCCTCGCCCGGAATATCATAGTCGGTATATTCACCGCCTGGTGTAGCATAAATGTCATCACCAAAGATATCCGGACGATTTCCTCTCGTCTGGAGAAGAACGGTATAGCGTTCCATTTCATCTTCCGATAAGCCGGAACCTACAATAACACTGTTCAGCCCCTTATTCCTGAGCTTTACATGCAGAATATAATACTCATATTCTTCTTCCTCCGTTGTTGTCTCTCCAGTTTCAGGGTCAGTAGAAGATACCGTTCGTGTACGAATTTCCACTTCTTCTGTGAGTGTCAGCTCATACTGCTGATCAAAGAGCCATTGAAGGGTTCCCTGCACCTCTGAACGGGTATAATCTTCAAACTTCACTGTCAGATAAGCAGCAAGTTCATAAGGATTGTGGTTGATTTCGTCAAGATCATATCGGTACTCATCATAGCCACTGTGTGTCTGCTCAATCTGATTGATTTCATTACGCAAAGCAGCCTCTAATGCCTTGTAGTCATTGTCCGCATCGATAATGTCCTCATCTTCTGCTGTAAAAGAAGTCCCAAGAACTGTCTGCATACCACCCTGGAACATCGCTCCGCAGGAAGTAAACATACTGGAGACGACAATAAAAAGCAGACCGCCTACCAATACCAGCAAAAGTACTTTGGAGTGTGTCGTACAGAATTCTGTCAGCTTTTCTGTGATAGACTTTGCACCTTTTGCGGCTTTTCCAGTTCCTTTTGCTGTAGAGGCAGCACCGCTTGCCGTATCTTTACCGGCTTTTGCGGCAGTGTATTCTTTCTTGATTGCCTGTTTCTGTTTCCACCTGGAAAGAAAATTGGAATCCACATCAGGGCGATCCTTCTTAATCTTCTCATACAGTGCATCTACATTTGCCTTATCTGATTTTTTTACCAGCTGTTCCGCCTTATCGTAGGCTTTCAGCTTATGGCTATATGCAGCATGGTCAACGGTATAGGCAGTGGTTTCCACTGCCTTAGCCGTCTCCTGAGCAGACTGTACACCTACATTATCATCCTCATACTGAGATACTGCCTGATGTGCTTTTGCCGTCACTGCCGCCATCGAAGCCCTGCTTGCCATGTGCTTTGCCACGGAAGGTCTTTCAATTTCCGTAATCTCTGCCTTTTCAAAACGCAGCTTTGCCTTTCTACTGCTCCCAGCAGATGTTTCCTGACGAAGCTTAGCAGAAGACTTTTTAGATGCCAATTTATCTACCGCTTTTTCTGCTTTGTCGGCAGCTTTTTCCGCATGATCTGCTGCTTTTTGCACCTTGGCATCAGAAAGATCCTCTTCGGTAAATCGAAGGCGAGTCGGTTTCTTCACCATCGTTTATCCCTCCTTTGTTGCCACCACCTCGTTCAATTTTGTGGTCATAATAAGATAGAGTTCTGTGTCAGTCGGGAACCTGTCAATAAACGGCAGAATCACATTCCCATAGAACAGAAGTCCTTCACCTTCACCGGAGTTGGTTACATAGGAAAGCTGGTGTGGAGAGATATTCAGACGCTTTGCAAGAATGCCTCTATCCTCACTTGCCTGATTGAGCATATAGATGAAATCAGAGTTTTCAAGAATATTGGCAATCTCAGGAGAACGAAGCAGATCCTTAACGTTCTGTGTAATGCCAGTCGGCAATCCACCCCATTTACGAAATCTTTTCCAGATTTCTACGGAATAAGTTGCCGTCTGCTCATCTTTCAGAAGCAAATGGAACTCATCAATATAGTACCTGGTGGATTTACCGGCACTTCGGTTTGCAGTCACACGTCCCCATACTTGGTCCTGAACCACCAGCATACCGATTTTCTTCAGCTGATTTCCAAGCTCCTTAATGTCAAAGCAAACCAGGCGATTCTGAATATCCACATTGGTTCTGTTATTAAACAGCTTCAGCGAACCCTTAACATAGATTTCCAAAGCCGTTGCCACATGATGTGCTTCCTTTTCATCCTGTTTGAGCAGTGCGTTATACAAATCTTCCAGAATCGGCATATTCTCAGGCACAGGATTATCGAAATACTTCTGATAGATCTGATGCACGCAACGGTCAATAACCGTCTTTTCTATCGGCTGCAATCCATCTTTACTACCCATGATCAACTCACAGAGAGAAAGAATAAAATCTGCTTTCAGTGCCACCGGATTATCATCCTCGGAGTAATTCAGGTTAATATCCATCGGATTGATATAGTTGGAGCTGGAGGAACTGATTTTTACCACCTGCCCATTGAACTTGTGAACCAACGCAGAATACTCGGCTTCCGGATCACAGATAATAATGTCATCATCTGTAACCAGAAATGCATTGGTGATTTCTCTTTTTGCAGAGAAAGATTTACCGGAACCAGGTGTACCAAGGATAAGACCGTTCGGGTTTTTCAGCTTCTTTCTGTCTACCATAATCAAGTTGTTGGACAGGGCATTCAGACCATAATAAAGAGTTTCCGGTCCATTCTGGAACAGTTCCTGCGTAGTGAATGGTACAAAAATAGCCGTAGAACTGGTAGTCAGACTACGGCGAATTTCAATCAGATTCTGTGCCAGCGGCAAACTGCTCATCAGCCCCTGCTCCTGCTGAAAATCAAGCCTGCGAAGATTGCAGTTATGCTTCTGAGCAATACTCTGTGCCTGGAATACGTTATTTTCCAGTTCCTGCTCCGTGCGACCAGTATTCATCACAAGGAAGGTCAGCATAAACATACGCTCATTCTGGCTCTGAAGCTCCTTCAGGAGTGCTTTTGCATCTCTGCCATAAGTGGCAAGGTCAGAAGGGATAATATCCATATCATAACCGGAACGGACTGCCTTTTTCTGTTCCTCAATCTTAGAACGGTCAAGCTCTGTAATGGTATGCTTAATCGTCTTGATTGCCGCAGTCTGGTCCACTGACTGAATGTGCATGGTCACAATCTGACTGGATTCCATATCCAGAAAATCTGCAAGCATACGGTCACTCAGATCAGATGCAGTAATTTGCAGATAGGAGATGGAGCCAAAAATATTTCCCATCTGGAAGGTACGATTTGTCTTAAAGGCAAATGCAGTCGGGGCAATAAAATCTTTCACGGACAAACCGGACTCCACGAGGTATTTCCAGTCAAAGAAGAACTTGTCGTTGTCTCCCATATGAAACATAGCGTGCATCAACCGAAGTCGTTCCTTACCATTCATTGGTGTAGCAATTACACCCAGACGGCGGAAGTTGTTGAGCAAATCATTTTCAATGTGCTGCAACCTTGGCTTTGCCTGCTTCATAGAATCTGCTTCAATGCCAAATGTGAGGAATTTCGTCTTAGTCAGACCGTTATTTCCCTGAGACAGCTGCTTTTTCAGCATTTGACTGTACTCTGCACGCACTGCATTAAACGCATCTTTACGGAAGGGAATACGGATACTTTTTTCAAAACTCTCTGCATCGGTGCTCATGTTCATAAAAGACAATTCAAAATGGATTGAGCTATCGAAGAAGTTCAGGAAACTGCACCACTCATCAAAGATAGCTGTTTTATCCTCCTGCTGTGCCAGCTGATAGTTGATGTCCTGGAACTGAATGGTTTTGGTGTAAAAACTGTCTGTGATACGGCAAATTCCATCCTGGAACATCCTCTGGAAGGGAATGGACTGCTGTGCCGTTTGGGGAACACCATTGTCTTTCTTCGCTTTTTCCACAACAGCCTTAATTTCTCTCTGCTGTTTGCGGTTCAAATTTGCAGGCATTTTGACCTCTCTTGTCTGCTTTTTCTTCTGGAAAAACAATCTTTTCGACCTCCTTTTCAAGTTGATACTGTCGCATCAACACATCGTAATAGTTATCCGTCTGAAAAGTGCGAACCTTGGGACGGACAAATTTTGCCTGAATAAAATGTCCTGCGATAACTTCAAGTGGCTGACCATCTTTTTCATACATTGCCAAAAAGAACAGAGGCAACATAACGATAATCATCACCATCGTTGCAAGACTGACATTTCCAAAACTCTTGATCCAAAAGAATAACGGCACTCCAATCAGTGCCGCCGTTCCAAAGCATACCAGCTGTCTTTTGGTGAGATTAAAAAATGCCTTTGTTTTTACCCTCGTCAGGTCACGAGGTACGGGAATATATGCTGCCAACTATTTCACCTCCATTTCTGGCAGTTCTACACTATCTGGAGCTTCATTCCCCCAGACATCCCACCCATCTGTTTTCTGTCTGGCGAACAGTTCAATGCGTGGAACATCGCCCATGAGAGCTACAATGCGATCTCTGGTCTCGTCTGGTTTCTTGCTGTGCTGTTCGATAGGCGACATGATAATCTGATGAACTGATTTTGACTGACGCTTCGGGCTACCTTTTGTGGCAATAATACAAAGCTCCGCATTTGCTCTTGTCCAGTGTCCCATTCCCCAAAACAGAGATGGTGTTTTCTTGTTTTGCTTAACCCAGACAAAAGCTACACTTTTATATGTGAAACCCCATGCCTCCACCACATCCCACGCTTCACGAAGAAGAGGAAATGTGATCCACATGAACAGTGCACAGTCCTTATCCGCCAATTCTCCGACTGGAAGAGCCTTTATATCTTCCAGGCTCATTGTGGAATAATGACTTTCTGCGGATCGTCCTTTGCCTTTATCGCTCCACACTCTGTACGACCAAGGCGGGTCTGCATATATGATGTTATATTTTTTCATGCCTACCTCCTTAATGTGCTGAAAATATACTTTTAGCAAGTGTTCCTGTCTTAAACAGGGTAAAACACAGAAGAACGGTATAGCCCATAACGCCCCAAATGGAGCCGATGATATCATCTGTGAATGCAATGGATTGAACCAGAACTGCATAGATACCGACACAAATCATAATAAGGAAGCCCTGGAATCCAAGTGCAAACAGAGAACGAAGATAGTTCTGTCCCACATTACTTTGCTCTCGATTGCCAAATGTAGAAAAAGGAATCGGAGCAAGACTGACCATCAAATAAATCTCAATCATACGTCCGTAGACAATGACAAAGATAATGATTGCCAGAGCAGATATGGTCACTTGCACGATAAAAGATTGCAGGAAAACCCCCAGCAAGGGACCAAGATCCATCGCCATCAGCGTATCTTCCATATTTTCAAGGGCAGAAGCATCAATTGCTGTGCTTCCAGATATAATTCCGGCACTTGCTGTGATGACATTCTGCGTGACATCGAACACAGCCATCGTAATGTTAAATGTGTTAGTGATTAACATGACCGCAACGAAGGTCTTGAACACCCATTTAAAAAATGTCCACGTCTCAAAATTCGCCAGATTGTTGTGGTCAATAATCATTTGAATTAGCTCATAACAGGCAATGAATGTCAGTATTAAGCCTGCTATAGGGATAATCACTGACTCGGAGATGTTGCGTACCATGGCAAAGACGTCCGGTGAGAAATTCGCCGGTGTCATGCCAACGGAGGTTGCTATCTCGCCAACCTGGTTGTTGACGGACTCAAACATCCCCGACAGATTTCCCATAATGGCTGAAACGAGCATTTCCTTCAGCCACTCTGTTATCTGTTGGAGTATGCTGTCCAAAGGCGATTACCTCCTTCTTGTTGATTAACCGAAAAGACCAGAAAGCAGAGGAACAAGGGTAGTACCAATAAGGGCTACACCACCGCCTGCCATCAGCTGTTTCATACCCTGAGATTTTGCCCCTGGATTGTCATTTCCGTACCCCTCCAAAAGATTGATTGCACCCCAGATACCAAGACCGGCTCCAAGTGCAATTACGAGAGTCTGAAGAACTGTTACTGCATTGTTGAAAAATTCCATATGATTTCCTCCTTTGATTTAAAAGATTATTGATTTCGCCCTCTTATACAGGTGCGCATCCGGTAATTAAGGGCATAAAATAGCCAAAGTCGCTGTTGATCAGGCAGCACTCTGGCTATGTAAAGGCAGTTTTCACTGCCACTATATTTTCTTGGTTGTTTTTATATTTGCTCTTACTCGGATTCTGCGAAGTGCCCTACGAATAATCTGTCTCAATCGTTCTTCCGTAACATCAAATTCCGCTGCAATTTCCTTGCGTGTCATTTTATTTTCAACATAATACATCTGAATTACTGCTTTTTCTCTTTCTGTAAGATGATCATAATGCAATACCTCTTCCGTTACCCCTTCCACTTTCAAATCGTGAAGTATATTTTCTGGATACGCTCGTTTTCTTGCCATTGTTCCAACCTTCTTTCAGAATTATTTTTTCAAGTTTTCGATTGCCTCTGCTACCGTTTCAATCGAATCGCTGATCGGATGAAATCTGCTGTCACTAAACGCCTTGCCTACCTGATCCAGCAAAAATTCAGGTGCATCATTGATTGCTTGTGCAATCAGTGCCATTGCTCGTATTTTTTCAAGTTCTAAAAGTTCTACAATACCAAATGTCTTTCCAAAAACTTTTTGATATTGCTTAAGTGTGTCAAAAAGCGCCCCCGGTTCAATGCCTTCCTCAAATATATCTCTTCGTTCACTTCCATAAAGATTCCATTCTGCCATTTTCATTTCCTCCAATTTCATAAATTCATATAGATTTCTATATGTAAACGGGTAGCTTACGCCACCCGTCGAGTAAAACACTTACTATCGACCATTAACCAAAAAGTCCGGTAAGCAGAGGAACAAGGGTAGTACCGATAAGGGCTACACCGCCACCTGCCATCAGCTGTTTCATACCCTGAGATTTTGCACCCGGATTGTCATTTCCGTACCCCTCCAAAAGATTGATTGCGCCCCAGATACCAAGACCGGCTCCAAGTGCGACTACGAGAACCTGAAGAACACCAACTGCGCTATTGAAAAATTCCATATAGTTTTCCTCCTGTAATTTGAGTTTGTTTTGAAATGAAAAAAGCCCCCCGTAATACCGGAATAAAACCGGACGGAGGGCAGGTCCACAAGACTGATTCAGCTACAATCATATCTATCACCACCACCTTTCAAGGAATATTTTTCAGCTTTCTTCATTGGCACAGCTCAAAAGACCGTCCCGTGCCTGGGCAATTTTCTGGATACGGCTGCTAAGCTGTGCAATCGTAGCCTTGATTTCAAGCTGATTATCCGCATAGTAATAGCCATCCAAATCACTGCAAATAGGTTCTCCTTTGCATCGAAGGGAATTAACGATTCTTCTGATTTCAGTTCCCTTCACATGAAAAACGGTCTCAAGTGTTTTACTTGAGACCGGATTGGCTGCTCCTCTGAAATTCTTTGCCAGATATTCGCAGAAAGCTTCTTCGATGTTGAGTTTTTTAGCCTTATCCATCGTTACCTCCTTAATCTGCATCCACGACTACAAATTCATCACCTGCCTTTAACCTCAGCCTGTGACTGAGGAATTTCTCGATGTCAAAGGCATTCTTTTTGTCACAATCCGAAGTGTACTTATAGTTCGGGTGCTGTGTCAGATCGTATTTATCTGACTTAAAAGGTCTGACACCTCGCAACTGCAAAATACATTTACTGCCATCCAAAACTGACAACTCATCTACTGTAGCAAGGTCCTTTCCAAGTTTTTGATAATTCATACCATAGGAAGGACTGTTACCTCTGGTGTTTGAGGTATTATACGTGTCGATGGTCTCTTTCCCCAACGCCTGATTTAGCTCTTTCAGCGTTGTAGGCTCAGAACCGCCAAGGAAGATACGGGAGTCCATATTGCCGATAATCGTATCAGCATTATCCTTATAAATTGCCTTTAGCTGAGACTGTGCCTGAAGAACCAAACATGCCGATATTTCACGGCTTCGGATAGTAGCAACCAATTTTTCCAAGTTTGGAATCTGTCCAATATTCGCAGCTTCATCAATCAAGCAACGTACATGAACCGGCAATCGTCCTCCATACACATCATCTGCCTTTTCACACAACAAGTTAAACAGCTGGGTGTAAATCATAGAGATAAGGAAATTAAATGTCGCATCCGTATCTGACATAATCAAAAACAGTGCCGTTTTCTTATCTCCCAAGGTATCCAGCTGCAATTCATCGTAGGCAGTTACATCCCTGACTTCCTGAATATCAAAAGGAGCAAGTCTTGCACCACAGGAAATCAGGATCGATTTAGCTGTTTTGCCGGCAGCCAGCTTGTATTTTTTATACTGACGAACTGCAAAGTGATTCGGCTTTTTCTTTTCCAGAGCTTCAAACATCAGATCCACCGGATTCTGAAATTCTTCATCATCCTCACGCACTTCCATTGCGTTAAGAAATTCAATCAGAGTAGAGAAGTTCTGTTCTTCCACCGGAGCCTCATAATGGATATATCCAATGAGCGCACAATACAGAAGCGTTTCCGCTTTCGTCCAGAACTCGTCACCGGCTTTCCCATCACCTTTTGTGTTAGCAATCAGTGTCGTTACCAGCTTCAAAATATCCTTTTCTGAGTGAATATATGCAAACGGGTTATAGTGCATCGACTTCTTAAAGTTGATAGTGTTGAAGATTTTAATATCATAATCATGCTTCAAAAGGGCATTTCCGCATTCAATTACAATACTACCTTTCGGGTCTGTGACCACGTAGCTGCTGTGCATTTGAAGCAGATTAGGCTTTAGCCAAAACCTTGTTTTACCAGAACCAGAACCACCGATAATCAAAACATTCTTGTTTCTGGCATTGGCAGGATTTTTCGGTCGGTTTGATATCATCAATCGCTCTGTTTTCGTGAGAATTATATTGTCCTCAAACTTTGGTGCCATAAATGGCTCAATATCCTTTGCCGCTCCCCATCGGGCAGAGCCATATTCTTCATTGTGGCGATACTTTTTTGCATTCTTACCTTTCATATAGACTGCAAGACGAAGTGCTGCACCCCAGATGATACCGACCATCAAATCCATCGGGTGAAAACTTGGCAAAGGATTGCCCATTGCTACCGTTATGGTAGAAAAAAAGCTGAGGAGCTTTGCAGACATATCTGCGCCCTCAGCCAATCTCCATGCTTCTCCTAAATTTGTTGCGAACAGTCCCACCAAAAGATAGGGGATATTCAAAATCAGGAGCTTTTTTATATTGATATTCTTCATCATAAATCACGCTCCTGTCTCTTTTCACGCACTTTCTTAGGAATAGCAGCGACAATCTCTTTGAACTTTTTAAGCTGTGCCAAAACACTTGGCTTTTTATCCTTCGTCATTGTTCGTGCATCATGTTCCTTACAAATAGCATCCAAAGCATCTGAATCTTTGGAACGAACAAACACGAAATAACGGGGAGGATTAACAGACTTATCTTTTCTTACGGCAAAATCTACACCATATTTCCTGGCAAGTCGCTCAAAATCCTTCATTCCACTTTTGTTTATCTCAACATTTGTGGCTCCCTGATTCTGAGACAATAGCTGTTTTACAGACTGCTTTCCGTGTACTGCCGGATCTCTTACTTTCTGTGACTTTACTTTCTCACGATGCTGTGAGTATTTACGAAGTCCGGAAATGACAGATCTTGTTGTCAGTTTTGCAGTACTTATTGCGAGATTTATCGTCCTATTTTCAACTTCTTCCTGCATTTTTATTGCCTCCTTTCCACAAAATGTGCAGGGATGGTGCATTTCTTTCTAAAGTAGAACCACCAGCTGCCGGAAAAAATATTTCTTCAGTGCTCCATCCCACGGCTCTTTTTCTTTACCAGTTTCTTATCCGGCAGATTCCATTCTTTCCGAAACTCTGCCACACCTTTAGGGTCAAATGCCTTCAACTTCTCCAGATCAAAGGCAACCGCAGAATATTTCCCATAACCGGACTGTACCTGATAGGGAAGCACCTTTCCCAATTTGTTCTCCTTAATGAATTTCAGTAAGTCCTTGCTGATGTCACCGGAAATAAACGCCTCTCCGGGGTCCAGAGAATACCCTGGAAGGTTCACCGTCATATCTGCAAATGGTTCCGCCCCATCTTCTGTATGAGTAATCATGCCGATATAAAGCCGCTGATTATTCGCATACATCCCAAGTTGCAGCGATACAGTTTCTTCCCCATATTCCCACTTGAAGGGAATTTTCTTTTCCTCATCCATAACGGATTCCTCCTATCGTATCTGTTCTTTATGGTCATAATGCAAATCTCCATTTCTGACCTTTGCATGGCTGATAATCTTGATGTGCCCCAGTTCCTGATTTTTAAGGGATTTCTGATACCCCTCTTCCGTGAGAAATATTCTCGTGCGTTCACCTTTCCAACCTACGGGAGAATCATCCGTCAGTACATCAAAAATAATCATATGGCGAGTATCCTCTGCAAAGCGATTCAGATCCATATACGAATGACCTGCATATTCTTTTGCACCTGCCTTCAATCTCATTTCTTCCATCAATTCCCCAATCGTCTTTTTTGATTCCATATGGACCTCCTTATAGGGATTCTCTGTCATGGCTGCTCTTATTGGGCATACACACATCTTTTACAACATTATCAGCACTCTTAACCTTATCATCAGGCAGTGGCATCGCCATGATACTTCGTCCCATGCGGACAAACATCTCAGGCTGATGAAACCTCTCTTCAAACTGCTTCATCAGTTCTGGAGACAAAGAACAAAAATCTTCCTCGCCCAGTCCAACTACAAGGAAATCTCCGGCTATAATATCGTACAGATTACCGTCACTGTCTCTTAGAGCACGGTTCAGTTCACTGCCATTCATTTTTCCTTCCTCATTCATAACAAGTGCAACAGGCTCCTCAAATGGATAAACTGCTTCGATATCACCTCCGACGGTTTCCTGCAAATCTTCTAACTCACAGCCAATTTCCACAGCCTGGGGATACATATTGGGTTTCACCAGTAGCACATCCATTTTTGAAAAGCTGCCTGATTCTATTTCTCGCTCTGAACTTACCTGAAATTCCATATTGATAAGTTTAACCGGCTCAAATTCATATTCCGATTTGGAATATGCCTGCCTGACTTTTTCCTGTGCAGCACTTAAATTTTCTGCCCTGACAGTAACTGTCTTTTCAAGAGTCTCCGTAATTTTCACATCATATTCTTTCAAAAGTATTCCCTCCTTTTGACATAAAAAAAACTATCTACAAACATTTCTCAGTTTATAGATAGCTTATTCTTCATAACTTTCTGCCAAGCAGCATATACAATCCAATTCTTCCAATAGTTCTTCAATCGTGAAAAACAGATCGCTATTTTCTTCAACATATCCCTCAACAATTCGGTATTCTGTCAAGGCATTTAGATACTCTTGTTCTGCAATCATTGTTCGGAAGCAACACACTTTGGCAAAAGTCATATCTTCCAAAAGCCATAATTCTACGTCATAATCCATTTCGTAATGCTCGTCAGCTACCGTAAAATTTTCTACAGTTAAAAGTCGCATTGCCCTGTGCTCAAACAGGTATCTGCCACGATAGTCGATTGTATCGCCAGCTGTGCTAAGTGCTTTATATTCAAATACATCTTCCATTCGATCATCTAATGCCCGAATGATATTATCTGTAGAAACTCCTTCTAAATCAAAATACTCATCATCCAGCATCCAACGCTCATCTTCGGTAAATAGGTCGCAGAGAGACTGAACTGCCCTCTTGATATTTTCTTCTGTAAACATATATTTCACCTTATCTTTCTATAGATTTTTCTCTTTTCTTCTGCCATTGCTCCAATAGCTGAATAATTTTTTCTTCCATCTGTTTGTTAGTGTAGGACTTCGGAAAATATTTTCTCAATGAATCTGTCTTAAAGGTCACTCGATCCAGTTCTCCCTTTTTCACCTCATTCATGATTTCACACATAGCTTCCAGTGTACACTCGCCCTCCAGTGCAAGTTTTTTAATTCTTTGTGCTTGAGAATGAGAGGGAACAGCTTGAGCATAATCCATTGCAGAAAGAAAATTCTGCTGTTCTTCTTTCGATAAATACGAAAGTTCCACAGCAGGAATAAATTTAATCTGTCCTTCATCGACCATATTCAAAATTTCCGGAATAAGTTCTGTTAGACGAATAAAACGCTGAACATTCTTATAGCTTTCGCCAGTTCCCTCAGCTACTTTTTCTACTGACAACAACTTCTGGACAACTTGTCCAGAAGTTAAATCTGTACGCTGACCTTGATGTTTGATAGCATCCAACTTCATTTTATAAGCAAACGCTCGCTCACTGGGCAGAATGGTTTCTCTCTGCAAATTTGCATCGACCATCAAAATAATAGCAGCATCATCATCCAAATCACGAACGATAACTGGCATAGTTTCCTTGCCTGCAAGCTCAGAAGCACGATGCCTTCTGTGTCCTGAGATAATTTCATATCCACCGTCGGGATCAGGACGTACAATAGCAGGAGTTAAAACTCCAAAATCTTTCACACTTTCGGCAGTTTTCATCATGTCATCATCATCTTTGACTTGAAACGGATGTCCCTCAAATGGATGAAGTTCTGATAACGCAATCTCTTGAACTCGTTCCTGCTGATCTTCAGCTCGTGACTGCTCAGTTGAGAAAATATCATCGTATCCCTTCAAGCTGATGTTTACGCCTTTTTTCGGCATGATCCATCACCTCCTTTGTCAAAATCTTATACGCTTCAGCTACCTTACCTTTCGGGTCATGCTTAAAAATACTGTGTCCTTCTGCACTGATTTCCTCAGCCCGAACAGAACGTGGAATATCCGATTTATAAACCTTCAGTTTCCCCCCATAACTCTCACGAATCAGATTGCTGATATCTTTTGAATAATTTGTTCTGCTGTCTACCATAGTCAAAAGGATACCTTCAATTTTGAGCTTTGGATTGATCTGTCTTTTAACTTTGTTAATGGTTTCCAGGAGCTGTTCCAAGCCTTTTGCAGGAAGATACGCCGCCTGGACAGGTATCAGTACATTGTCAGCCGCAGCCAGTGCATTTACCGTCAACATACCCAAAGACGGCATACAATCCAGCAGAATAAAATCATAATTCTGCTTTACCGTATCCAGATATTGCCTAAGAATGGTTTCTCGACTCATCGCATTGACCAATGAAACTTCTAAACCGGATAATTCAATATTGGCAGGCATATAATCCACACCTTCTGGGTGATGCAAAATGCCTTCTCCTGAAGCAATCGGTGTATCTGTGATAATCTTTCCCATCATATCCGAAAGAGTGGGAGAAAGTTCATCTGGAAACGGATTTCCCATACTCACTGTAAGCGATGCCTGTGGGTCTGTATCGACCATTAGAACTTTTTTCCCTTCCATTGCAAGACCAACCCCTAAATTTTCGCAAGTAGTTGTCTTTCCGGTTCCGCCTTTCTGGTTTACCACAGCAATTACAGTCGCTTTTTTCGACAATTTTCTACACCTCGCTTTCCGCTATTCTTATTTTACACATTTATCACCTTCTCAAATTTTCCCTGTAGCCATATCATGTCTCACCTGTGCGTCATAGTGAGCGTCTATGGTGTAGGGGGCGTTATATATCGAAGCCAGTAGATACTGCTTGATATTCCTAATTTCTGTTGTATTTTCTTTAAATCGGTCCATAACAAACCTGATGTGTTCTGAATTAAGCTTCATGAAAGTACTTTTAACGATTTCGATTGGCTTATCATCACTGGCAATGCGTATCTGCCTACGCTTACTGCACATCACCTCTACAATCAGCCTGAGTATCATGTCTAAAATCTCATCGTCAAACTGAAAATCATGTTTCAGATTTTCTATTTCAAGCTCATCATAAAAATACTCATAATAGCGATTGAACTCTCCGATCCCGTCGTATCCCTTTCCAGAAAAATCGGGAGAAAAGAAAAGATCAGTATTATTATGCTCAGTATTATTTATATCAGTATTATTACATTGTACTTTTGACAGCTCCTGAATTGTGGTATCGACAAGTCCAGAATTGTCCTTTTGGCAATTCAAGAACTGTCTTTCCACAGCATCAGACACGAAATTTTTCACATAAATCAGGTTTGGTTTTCCAAGCCCTTGTCTCTTACGCTCAATCAGACCACATTTCTTTTCCAGCTCATCTAAAAGCTTTACTGCCTTTTTCTCAGCACAGCCAAGAGAATTTTTGATTTCTCCAATCGTGAAAATAATATATACACGACCTGCATCATCCAGCCAGCTATTTTCAGCAGAAAGGTTCATGCGATCAAGCAAAATCCCATAAAGCATTTTGGCATCCGCTGATACATTCCAGAATTTTTCTTCTGTGAAAAGCGTTTTGGGTACACGATAAAAAGCAAATTGATCCGCCTGTTTGCCATAAAAGTAATCAAACATTACTCATTCTCACCACCTGTCTCCTATATCAGCTCATTCCCATTTCTTTTAAAATTTTTCTGGTACACCATCCGATACACGGACCGGCTCTCCCATAAGGACAATCATCACATTCACTAACTGACTTTTTGTCTTCGATACGATAATGGCAATTACCTTCGCCAAGCTCACAACCATCCTTATTATTTTTCCAAAAATAACAGTAGCGGCAATCATTTGGCTTTTCGGAACTAAATTTGAACTCCATTCAAAGTCAACGCCTCCTTATCTTTTAGATTTCCCCTTTAGTTTTGGGCATAAAAAAAGAGCACCTATCCATCCCCATATTCGGGGCGAATAAATGCTCTATGTATGATGTTCCTCTATGGAACTCTATATAAAATTGTGATGTGCCTCTATGAAAAACTTGATTGTGTTACGATGTTCCTCTATCATAGTGGAACATCAAGTCTGATGTGCCGGTGTTGGTCGGACACCTATATCATGGTCAATTTTAGGGTAACTGCTGAAAATCTATTATTTACGGGCTTTTTTGTGTTGTCCCTATTATCAATCACTCCCATTCCCTGAACAATTCCACCTGTCAGCTCCAGCAGTTCCGGGTCCGTTACCTTGATGACCATGCTTTTGTTTTTATGTCCGGAATTGTAATCCACCTTTTGAATCTCGATGGCATAATCCTTTAGCTCACCTGAAATATTGCTGCGGATATAGGCCGGTCCCTGCTTTACATCCTGGCGGCAGGCGATTTCCATGGGCTCTCCTGAAATCTGCTTTTTAAACTGCTGGTTGACGGTGCCGAATATACCCTCATTTGTATTCTTTTCAATATCTCCCATATGGGACTGGGGACCGTAGTAAATTACGCCGGACAGCAGTCCGGGTTTTCCCATGGATCCCTTTTCGATTCCCATGATTTCCGTGGAATACAGTGCTCCCTCCGAGGATTCCACCAAATCCCCTGTATCGCTGTCGCTGATTCCATGGCCCAGCGCGCCGAACCTGCCGTTCATATCCACATAAGTAATAGTACCGATACCCTGGGTATCGTCCCTAACCCATGCTCCCAGCTTGTACTGCCCGTCAGCGCCCTGGACCGGCTTCAGACTTACATCCACGTCCTCGCCTTCCCTGCGCACCTGGAGCACGCATTCCTGGCCGCCTGACTCGCTGACAGCCCGTATCAGATCCTCCTTTGTGTTCATGGGCTTTCCGTTGAATGCCTCGATATAGTCACCTGATTTCAGTATTCCGTATGCCGGTTCCACCTCCATGCCGTCGCTTCCCGTTATGCGTCCGGTTCCGATGACCATGACGCCGTCTGATTTCAGGTAGATTCCGATGGGAGAACCGCAGGGAACAGCATATCTGGTGTCCACCACATCCACCTGTATGTCCTTTAATTTTATCACTCCAAACAGCTTAAGACCTACCTGGTAGCTTCCCTTTTCTCCCCCGAACATGGAAAAATGGTCCCTGCCGCTTATGGTAATCTGATCCGCCGGTATATTGCTCTCATTTGCCAGGGCCACCTCCTGGCTGTCGCTGGATATGGTTGCCTTTAAAGGCAGGCCGAAGGAAAATTCCTCCTCTTCATTTTCTATAATACTCACCCGGTCCGGCACTGCCTGGTCCATGTAATACCATGTGTACCCCGTAACAGCCACAGCGGACAGCCAGAAGATGCGCCCCAGCCACCGGTAAAAGATTGATTTCCCCTTCATCGCCCTGCCTCCTTATATAGTCATTCATTTTAAATGGGTCAATACACTGCCTTGGTTCCTCCGGTTACGGCCGAACCACAACAAAAAAAGAAAGAAGCAATGTTCACTGCCTCTTTCTTAGTATTATCCATCCTTAGGATTTCAATCTGTTTTATTTTGTTCTGTCTGCCAATTCCTTCATTTCACCTGCGTTTTTAAGCACTGCCTCCGTAATCCTGGCGCCGCCTAACAGCCTGGCCAGCTCTTCTACGGAAGCCTTTCGGTCCAGCAGACGGATGGTGGTAATGGTCCTGCCCTGGCTGGCAGATTTTGCAATTTCAAAATGTGAATCCGCCATGGCCGCTATCTGCGGCAGGTGGGTGATGCAGATGATCTGGTGGCTCCTTGCTATGAGCATGAGCTTCTCTGATACCTTTTGGGCGGTACGGCCGCTGATACCAGTGTCTATCTCGTCAAAAATCAGAGTGGGTATATCATCTGAATCCGCCAGCACGGTCTTGATGGCCAGCATGATTCTGGAAAGCTCTCCTCCTGACGCCACATCCTTAAGAGGGCGCATAGGCTGTCCTGGATTGGTTGAAATAAGAAACTGCGCCCCGTCCCATCCGGATGGTGTAAAATGATCCAGTTTTTCAAATTCCATGTCAAATTCCACGTCCAGGAAATTCAAATCCACCAAACCCTGCCTGATTTTTTTTACAAGCGTCCCGGACGCCTTTTTACGTATCCCTGTTAATTGTGTGCAGAGTTTCTCCAAACCATTCCTGCATTCCTCTAATTCCTGCTCCATACGCTTTCTGTGGGCGTCATAATCTTCCAATTCTTCCAGCCTTTTCTTTTTTTGTTCCAGCTTCTGGCGGATGGCTTCCACGGTTGCCCCGTATTTTGCCTGAAGGTTATGTATCAGGTCCAGGCGTTCCTCGGTTTTCCTGAATGTTTCCTCGTCCATCTCCATGGAATCCAGGTAGGTGGACATCTCTCTTCCCGCGTCCCTCAGTATGGAATCCGCATCATAGAGCTGGTCCCGGATGCCGCCCAGGGTCTCATCGTACTCTGCCGCCTGCTCCACCTCTTTTAAGGCCCTTGAAAGCCATTCTCCCTCCACTGCCTCGCAGGCGGCTCCCAGACACTCTGCAATGCGCCTGGAATGGGAATAACGGCGGTAAATTGAGGTGAGCTCCTCCTCCTCCCCTTCCTTCAGGGCTGATGCCTCTATCTCCTCTATCTCAAACCGAAGGAAGTCAGCCTCGCGGATACGGCTTTCAGCATCCAAATCAAACCCCCTCAGTTTTTCTTCAAGGGAGCGGTATATACGGTACCTGTCTGCAATTGTCTGTTTTACAGGCTGGGTCGCGGCCTTGACATAGGCGTCCAGAATTTCAAGATGCTTGGATTTGTAAAGCAGGGACTGATGCTCATGCTGCCCGTGTATGTCCAGCAGCAGGCCGGTAATCTGGCTCAGTCTGGCCATGGTCACTGTCTCATCGTTGATACGGCTGATGCTCCTGGCCGGAGTCAGCTTCCTGGATATAATTACCAGTCCATCCTCTGTGGGTTCCACCTCCAGCTCCCTGAGAGCCTTCCGCTTTTCTTCCCCTGTGACGGAAAACACAAGCTCAATATAGGCGTAGTCGGCCCCGGGACGTATACTGCCTTTGGGCGCCTTGCCGCCCAGGGCCATGGTTACGGAACCGATAATGATGGATTTTCCGGCTCCGGTTTCACCGGTAAGGATATTGAGGCCCTCGCCGAATTCCACATCCGCTTTTTCAATAAGGGCCAGGTTCTTTACATGCAGCTCCAGTAACATATTACACCCCTTTTCCGTTAGTCTTCCACCATTTTCTTAATCTTCTCCATGACAATGATGGTGTCGTCCACACTGCGTATGGCGCACATGATGGTGTCATCACCCGCAATACAACCCACGATTTCGTGGAACTGGATGGCGTCCAGGGCAGCAGCCACAGCCATGGCCATGCCGGATACGGTCTTGATTACCAGGATATTCTGCGCCATGTCCATGGACATGTATCCGTCCTTAAGGATGCGGATATATTTGATGGCGGATGTCCCTCTGGGGCTCTCCAATACCATGTAGCGCTGTCTTCCGCTCTCCGACTGCATCTTAGTCAGCTTCAGTTCACGGATATCCCTGGAAACAGTTGCCTGAGTCACATTGAAACCTGCCTCATTCAGCCTTTCAGCCAGCTCCTCCTGTGTCTCTATCTCATATTTTCCAATTAATTCGACAATTTTGCTGTGGCGCTCTACCTTCATGTGAGACGCTTCCCTCCTTGTTGATTTATAATGTTCAGCGGCCCCTGCTGTCTATAATCCTCCCAGATGGTTGCTGAGGTTCTGCATAAATGATATCTGCTTTAACTTTATCATCACTGTCTGCAGTTCGGAACACCGTATGTCGATACAGTCCCCTGCCTTTAATTCCATGGACGTATCCCCGTCAAAGGATACGACCTGACCGCTGTTAAGGACCTTAATCCGGACCCTGTCCTCCGGTGCCAGCACAATGCTCCTGGCATTGAGGGAGTGGGAACAGATAGGTGTCAGCACCATCATCCTGGCCCCCGGCGCTATGACCGGTCCTCCCGCAGAAAGATTATACGCCGTGGAACCGGTGGGCGTGGCTACCAGGACGCCGTCTGCCGCGTATTCATTGAGATACTCGTCATTTACATAGACGCTGTAGCGAAGCACCTTCAGAGGATCCTTTCTGGTAATGGCAATCTCATTGAGCGCAATGTCCTTTAAAAGAATCTCTTCCTTCCTCCACGCTGTCCCATGTATCATCATCCGCCGTTCCAGCTGGTAGCGCTCATTTAACAGGGACTCCAGGACCGGAGCAATGTCCTCCTGACGGCTCACCTGATTGAGATATCCCAGATGGCCCCGGTTCACCCCCAGCATGGGAATGTTGCGGCCCGCCAAATCTCTGGCAGCCTGTATGAGGGTACCGTCCCCTCCGATTGTTATGACGCACTCCGTATCCCCCGGCACCTGGGCCCCGTCTATATGGGCTCCCCCCCTGGTTCTCTCAGGTGTATGGTGCAGGAGACACTCTGCTCCCTTTGCCTCCAGGTACGCCTTAATGAATACCTGGGCCTCCTGTACATATTCTTTGTCAAGATTGGCAATAATATAAAAATGTTTCATGGTTATGGGGCTCCTGACGTTTTTATACGTTATTTATCCATTTGTGCAAACCGCTGGCCGCTTAATCCAGACACTCGTGGGCCTGCTCCACAATGGCCCGGGCCGATAATTCGTTTTCCTCCTGCCCCGTCTCTTCCTGCGGTTTATTCTGGAGGTACAGAAGATATTCGATGTTTCCCTCAGGCCCCTTGATGGGCGAGAATTCCAGTCCCCGTATGCCCAAACCAATGCTCCGGGCATAATCCATGACCATCTCTATGACCTCAAGATGAACGCCCTTTTCCCTGACAACGCCCTTCTTTCCCACCTTTTCCCGTCCGGCCTCAAACTGGGGCTTTATCAGGCACACCACCTGGCCGTCATCGGTCAGAAGCTGTTTTACCGGTCCCAGCACTTTGGTCAGGGATATGAATGAAACATCAATGCTGGCGAATTCAATGCGTTCCCCGATATCCTCCGGGGTCACGTACCGAATGTTGGTTTTCTCCATACAGATGACCCGGTCATCATTGCGCAGTTTCCAGGCAAGCTGTCCATGGCCCACGTCCACGGCATACACTTTCACCGCACCGTTCTGGAGCATACAGTCCGTAAATCCGCCGGTGGAAGCCCCTACATCCATACATACCTTACCGGCCAGCTCCACGCCGAAGCGGTTCATAGCCTTTTCAAGCTTAAGCCCTCCCCGGCTGACATATTTAAGGGTGCTTCCCCTGACCTCAATCTGTACTGTCTCCTCAAAGGACGTGCCCGCCTTATCTTCCTTCTGTCCATTGACATAGACTATCCCTGACATAATCAGGGCCTTGGCCTTTTCCCTGGACTCAGCCAGGTTTCTCCGGACCATAAGTACGTCCAACCGTTCTTTCTTCATTACCGCTCTCCTTATACCGAAGCGGCATTTCCCCGCCGCCTTCCGGGTGCAATGCCGCCTGTGTTATCGAATGCCTTACAAACCTTTTCTGCCGCCATCCTGCGCGGCTGCCATCTTTCCACAGCTTAAATCCAAGCTTCCTTCCTGTCCGGAGCAGGGCGGATTCCCAATGTTTCCTGGCCGATATATCCGCCGGCCTTCATGGTCCCTATGATGGAATCGCTGTCGATTCCCAATCCTTCCCTTAATATGGACACATTTCCGTGCTCCACATATGCGTCAGGAATGGCAATATTAAGTACCTTTACTTCCGGATAGTTTTCATGTACGAATGCGGTGACCGCCAGTCCGTAACCGCCCTGAAGCACATTTTCCTCCATGGTTACAATCAGGCGGTGCCTCTCTGCCAGACGGGATACCATTTTCCGGTCAAAGGGCTTCACAAACCTGCCGTTGGCAAGGCTGCATCTGTATCCCTCTGCTTTCAGCTTCTGCCGCACATGTTCTCCTGTGCTGACCATGCTGCCCACGGCGAGAAGGGCAATATCCTCTTCCTCATAAAGCATTTCTCCCACACCGTATGATATGGGCTGTCTGAATTCCTTTAGCCCGCGGTACGCCTCGCCCCTTGGATAACGTATGGCCAGAGGACTGCCATAATCCATGGCAAAGTCCAGCATGGCCCGCAGCTCCCACAGATTCTTGGGAGCCATGACGCTCATATTGGGGATGGAGGTCAGGAAGGAATAATCAAAGATTCCCTGATGGGTCTCCCCATCGCTTCCCACAAGCCCTGCCCGGTCCACCGCAAAGAGCACCGGCAGGTTCTGGATACATACATCGTGCAGGACCTGATCATAGGCCCTCTGCAGGAAGGAGGAGTAGACCGCCACCACGGGCCTGAGCCCCGCCGCCGCCATGCCTGCGGCAGACGTGACTGCATGGGCCTCCGCGATTCCCACGTCAAAAAACCGGTCCGGAAACTTCTTTCCGAAGGCAGCCAGCCCCGTACCGTCCGGCATGGCGGCAGTAACCGCCACCAATTCCGGATGCTCCTCCCCCAGCTGACACAGCTTTCTGGAGAACACGTCCGTATAGGAAGGATTGGTCTGGGCTGACAGGGATTTTCCCGTCTTTATGTCAAAGGGACCCACTCCATGAAAATAGGACGGATTCCTCTCCGCGGGACGGTATCCCTTACCCTTTTTCGTCATCACATGGACCAGAACAGCGTGATCCAGCTTTTGTGCCTCCCTCAGCACCTTGCAGAGAGCCTGGATATTATGGCCGTCCACCGGACCCAGATAGGTAATGCCCATATTTTCAAACAGCATGCCGGGTATAAACAGCTGTTTTATGCTGTTCTTAGTGCGTTTGATTTTGTCTATCATGGCAGTGCCCACCACCGGGATCCGGTCCAGAGCGTCTGCCACGCTCTTTTTCAGGTCGTTGTAGCCGCTGCCTGTGCGCAGGCCGTTCAAGTAGCGGGACATGCCCCCTACATTTTCCGAAATAGACATCTTATTGTCATTCAGCACAATGATAAAATTCTTCTTCATCCTGGCGGCATTGTTCAGAGCCTCGTACGCCATGCCGCCGGTAAGGGCCCCGTCTCCAATGACGGATACCACACGGTAGTCCTCCCCCCTGATATCGCGCCCCAGGGCAATGCCCAATCCAGCGGATATGGAGGTGGAGCTGTGGCCTGTGTCAAAGGAATCGTAGGGACTCTCCTTTCGCTTGGGAAATCCGCTCAGGCCCCCGTACTGGCGGAGCTCGTCAAATTCCGCCATGCGCCCGCTTAATATCTTATGGGTATAGGACTGGTGTCCCACATCCCAGATAACCTTGTCCTCCGGAAGATTTAAGGTCTTAAAAAGGGCGATGGTCAGTTCCACCACGCCCAGATTGGAGGCCAGATGGCCTCCGGTATGGCTGATTTTCTCAATCAGGAAGGTCCGTATCTCCTGGGCCAGTATCTTTAAATCCTCGGGCGGGAGAGCTTTCAGCTCCTCCGGCCCATTAATTTGTTCCAGTATCATAATAACGGTATCTCCAGTCTTACTTCTGACGGCCCACCAACGCACGGATTAAGTGCTCCAGGAATTCATTGTTTCCCGGCAGCTTGTTTAACTCCTCAATGGCTTCTGTAGAAATCTGTTCCACATCCTTCTTTGCCTTCTCCAGGCCTTCCAGGGTCACATAGGTCGTCTTCTTATTCTTTTCATCGCTTCCTGAAGGTTTGCCGGTCACATCCTGGCTTCCCGTCACATCCAGGATATCGTCCTGAATCTGGAATGCCATGCCGATTTTGGATGCAAGGGACTCCACAATTTTGCAGTCCTCCTCAGCGGCGCCGCCCAGGACAGCGCCAATCAGCATGGAAGCCTCAATCAGCGCTCCTGTCTTCAGACGGTAGATAATATCCAGCTTGTCCCCCGGTATAGGACCTCCGGCCAGCTCCACATCCACGGTCTGGCCTCCTATCATGCCGTACACGCCGGTCTTATGGGCAAGAATCCCCATAGCCCGCCCAATCCTGGACAATTCGTCCGGGTCAATGCTTGTCTCAAAGGCATTGGCGGCAGTCTCAAAGGCGAACATCATAAGGGCATCCCCGGTAAGCACACCGATGTCCTCGCCGTACTCAGCCCATGTGCTGGCCTTACCCCTGCGCATCATGTCATCGTCCATGCAGGGAAGATCGTCATGCACCAGAGAAGATGTGTGTATCATCTCCACTGCCGCCATAAAGGGAATCACGGCTTCCAGAAGGGTGCCTGTGAAAAGCCGGCACATCTCCTGCATGAGCATGGGGCGCAGGCGCTTTCCGCCTGCCTTCATGCTGTAATTCATTGCCTCGAAGATTGTCTTTTGATGGCCTGTTTCCTCCGGAAGATAAGTTCCAATTAACTGCTCAATCTCTGCTGTACGCGCATCAAGTTCCTGTTTAAATGTTTCCTTATCACTCATTTTCATCACCCTCACTCAATATCTGAATCTGTTTTTCTACATTGTCTATCTGACCGCTCAGGGACTTCACCAGCTTCATCCCCGCTTCATAGCAGGTGAATGATTCCTCCAGCGTACTGTCCCCGGCTTCCAGTTTCTTTATAATATCTTCCAGCCGGGCGAAATTCTCCTCAATGCTGGCTTTATTCTCTTCTTTTTCCTGTATATCCGTCTTTTTACGCGGCATCCTCTATCCCTCACTTCCCGGCAGTTTCATGGATTCTGTCTCCACGACCCGGGCGTCCGCACGCCCGTCCTTTACGCTGATGCGTATTATGTCCCCAGGCTCCGCCTGTGCAATGGAGGTAAACGCCCTGCCTCTGGCGTCTGTCACAAATCCGTATCCGCCCCCCAGCTTTTTAAGGGGCGACAAACCGTCCAGCCTTCCGGACAGCAGGGCCAGCCTGTGCTTTCCCTCTGTCAGTCCGGCAGCCATCTGCGCCTCAAGGCGCCGTTTCCTGTCCTCCAGCCTGCGCCGGGATGCTCCCAGCTCCTCCTCCAACATCCGTTCCAGGCGGTTCTCCATATCCGCCAGACGCTGCCGCCTGTCGTTGAGCTGCCGCTGCGGACTTAGAAGTTTTAACCGCATACCGCACTGGTCCAGCCGGAAATGCAGCTTTTCCATCCTGCGCTCCATGGAGCGCTCCAACACCTGTCTGTACAGATTCACCTGCTCCACAAACTGACTGTAATCAAACACAGCCAGTTCCGCTGCAGCCGACGGCGTGGGCGCCCTTAAATCCGCCACATAATCCGCTATGGTCACATCCGTCTCATGCCCCACGGCCGAGATAACCGGGGTGGTGCAGTTAAAGATGGCCCTGGCCACCATTTCCTCGTTAAAAGCCCAGAGATCTTCGATGGAGCCTCCGCCTCTTCCCACAATCAGGACATCTAACCCCATACGGTCCAGAGTCTCAATGCCCTTTGCGATGCTGTACTTTGCCTGCTCTCCCTGGACCAGGGCCGGGTATAATATAAGCTGGACATAGGGATTCCTTCTGGCGGATATATTCATGATGTCACGGATAGCCGCTCCTGTGCCGGCCGTGACGATTCCCACCTTTCTGGCATACTTGGGAATGGGCTGCTTGTAACAGCTGTCAAACATTCCCATCTCCTCCAGCTCATTCCGCAGCTTTTCAAACTGGCGGAACAGGTCTCCCTTTCCTTCCCTGGTAATCTCCTTTGCATAGAGCTGGTATCTTCCGTCCCTCTCGTACACATCCACGGTTCCTGACACCGTGACCTCCTGGCCTTCCCTGAGCTCAAAGTCCAGCCCCTTCCTCTGTCCTGCAAACATGACGGCAGCAATCTGCGCGCCGCCGTCCTTCAATGTAAAATAGATATGGCCTGATGTGTGGTACTTACAATTGGACACTTCCCCCCGAATGGAAATCCGGTTCAGGGCAAAGTCCTGTGTAAACATGTTCCTGATATATGCAGTTACCTGAGATACGGTATATACACTTGCCATAAGTCCTGCCTACGCTTCGCTTTCCTTATTCTCCGGAGTTTCCCGGGAAGCATAAGTTTCCTGGGGCTCCTGAGTCTCCCCGCAGGCCCTGTTTTCTTCCGGCACCCTGGCATCTCCGGCAGCCCTGGCATCTCCGGCAGCCCTGGCTCCCTTGACTACAAACTTGGCCAGTATTCCGTTTACAAAGGACGGTGAATCATTTCCGCCAAACTTTTTAGCCAGCTCCACTGCCTCGTTGATGGATACCTTCTCAGGAATGGCGTCATCGTAGAGCATCTCATACAGGGCCAGGCGCAGGATGGTCAGTTCCACCTTTCCCATGCGCTTGGTCTTCCATCCGGCAGCTGCCTGGTTCAGCTTCTCATCTATCTCAAGAATCTTCTCCATTATGTTTGCTGTTCTTGCCTGAAGATATTCACTGTCTGTCTCTTTTAATTCTACTTTATGCAATACCTGAAGAATACCCGACTCATCTACATCGTCTTCTTCCGGGGACTGTAAATACTGGCCCAGCTGGGCTATGGCCTCTTCCTGCGTCGGGTAGAAGTCAGCCGAGAACAGCATCTTAAAGCAATGCTCCCGCAATTCTCTTCTGGTCATTTTCTCTGCTTGTACTAAAAAGCGGTGGCTTTCCGTACATTTTCCTTTCTTCGTGATGTCCGCTTCTTCCCTTGCCCGGGCATGTCCTAACTGGCCCGGGGATGAAGCTGCTTTAGATATTATAGCAAACCCAGTGCATAAAAACAATAAAAAATGTATAAAACACTCCCCAGGCAACGCTCCGGGGAGTGCTTACAGATATTATATTAAACCGTGGTTTTATCTGCCTTCATCCATATTGACTCCGGCAATCTTTACATTTACATCCAGCACTGTCAGGCCTGTCATATTCTCAATGGCCGTGCTTACCTTTTCCTGGACCTGCTCGCTTACGGACGGGATGTTGTATCCGTAGCGGATATTGAGGGACAGGTCTGCCGACACATGCTCCTCCGTCACATCCACCTTGACGCCCTTGCTCAGATTCTTCATTCCCAGCTTGCCTACCAGCTCATTGGTGATGTTGCCGGCCATGGAATCCACGCCCTCCACCTCTGTGGCAGCCAGCCCCGCAATAATGGCCACTACCTCGTCCGCAATCTGTACCTCGCCTATCTTCTCTTTCTCGTATAATTTATGGGTACTGCGATTTTCCTCAGACATCACAACTTACCTCCTGTCAAGACTTAATTACTCAAGCTTCTCACACCCGATAGTGTGGAGAACCTTGAAAACTCAATACTTTTGTACGGTAATGGAATTTTTCCATATCACAGAAATTTTCCATATCACAGAAGTACAGCCGGAAGAATTCACATCCAGTTTTGTCTGCCATCTGCCAAAATACCTGCAGGATGCACGTCCCAAGGGGCAGGCGGTTGCCTAAAAGCTATTTTGTACGCTAAAGTATTGAGTTTTCAAAGAACAATCCCATTTTAGCTACGGGAAGTTTGAGTTGTTTATTAGTATTATAACAAATTCGGGAGTATATGTATAGGATTAATTTTGACGCCCTTTCTCGGCTTTTTCTTTCAGCTTTTTTCAGCTTTTTCCCGCACAATGGGGATAAGTTCTTCAATGGGCAGCTTTTCTGCGTCATGGAGGCGCAGTCCTAATGGGAGCATGAATGATTCCCCTTTCTTCTCAGCTGTTCACTTACCGCCATCATGCAGGCAGCAGCGCCATGCTGGTTGTCGGTCATCTGTGCCTCACTGATGTAGTACTCCGGGGTTCCGTTGCGGTCCTTCCGGTTATGGGGGTCCGGTCCGGCGCCCAGGCCCGCGCTTGCGCAGATTCCGCGGAGGTGCCAGCCATCCTCCTCTTTTTTAATCCGGGTACGGCGGATGCCTTCAAGGACCTCATTTCCTTTATCCCAATAGGAATCGCCAAGCATCCCAAGGCGGGCGCCCTTCATCAGGGCATAGGCTGTCATGGCGCTTCCCGATGTCTCGGGATAATTGCCTGGAAGGTCAGCATGGTCCACAACCTGGAGGAACATATGGGATTCCCTGTCCTGATACTGCAAAAGGCCATCCAGACCGTTTTTAAGAAGCAACACCAGTTCCTCTGCCCGGGGCGTATAATCCTTTGCCAGCCCGTATACATCCGCCAGCGCCATAAGGAACCATCCTTCTGCCCTGAGCCATACCCCGGAGCTGCGGCCGGTTACCGGATCCGCCCAGTCCGCCTTACGGCTTACATCGCATCCATGCAGGTACAGCCCTGTCTTTTCGTTCCACAGCAGGCAGTGGGTGCTTTGAAACTGGTCCATGATATCATCCCACCGGTCCTCACCGTTTTCCGCCAGGCATTTTGCGTAAAAATGCATAGCCATGTAAAGGCCGTCCAGCCACACCTGGTTGGGGTAAATGTCCTTATGCCAGAAGTTGCCGGTGGCTGTCCGGGGATAATGTTCAAGAAAAGCATATGCCTTCTCAACCCCGCGGCCATACCGCCCATCCCCGGTCAGGTCCCGGAGGATCCGCAGGGATTTGCCAAAACTGACCTTATCAATATTATTTTCATCCTCTTTCCAGTTGGCAACCCCGCCGTCCTCATCCACCAGCCACTTACCGGCATCAAGGATGTAACGGTTCCAGCGCGGGTTGCCGGCAACATCCGCCTGGAAGGCTGCACCGGTTACACAGAGGTCATTCTTATAATTCCAGGGCCTTTCACTGAGGAAACGGGGAAATACCGTTTCCATGTACTGTGAAAAATACTCTAACCACATATTGCTTCAATCTCCTTCACACTCTATAAAATTCACTGAACCGTCAAACGGCCGCTCAGATACCAGCAAAATCAGCAACCCGGTTTAAAATCCCGGCGGCCTCTCCAATGGTAACAGGGCGCCGGGGCTTAAAACATCCGTCCGGTTCCAGGCTCATGAAGCCAAAATACAAAGCGCGGGCTACATTGGTGCCGTAATTATTGTTTACCAATGCCGCATCGGCACAGACAGGCATGGTACAGGAGGCATTGCGGTAATTCACGCCGCAGGCCTGCATGGCTACCGTGGCCATCTCCTGGCGGGTGACATGGCCGTCCGGCCGAAGCAGAGACACATGACCGTCCGGCCAAGGCCGCCTCTCCAGTGCAATGAACCCATTCCCCACCGCAATCCTCAGCGCCTCACTGCACGCCTCACCGTCCTCTCCTCCCCAGCGCAGCGCCGGGTCTGCCAGTGGCAGCAGCATCCCTGCAAGCTGTTCCCGGGTTATGACTGCGTCTGCCGGTATGGCTCCCGGGAACTCCCACATTCCCCGGCAGTACAGCCGCTGCCACTCATAACCCCAATCACTGCCGGACAGCCCCTTTGGAAAAACCCGGTACTCATGGCTGGTTTCGGTATTTCCCTTATGGTCTGTGACCGTCACCCGTATGAGATCCGCTGTCCCAGGAACAGGGAACCGCTCCCCTTGCCCGGCCTGCTTCCAGGCAGCGCCGTCAGTGGATGTCTGCCAGCTATACATAAAGTCCATAGCCCCGCCGCAGGCCCTTGCTTCGGCCTTTACGGTTTCCCCGTTTACGGGAACGCCAAGGATACGGACACCGCCAGGACGCGGAAAGCTTTTTCCGTTGATTATCACATCGTCAACCACAGGCTCCTTCCAGTTCATGCTGCGCATGGGCCGGACCACCCCGTCTATGCGGATGTTCCTCAAGGTCAGGCCGGTAACAGGAACTTCGTCAAATGCCTCCAGGAAAATCCCGTAATCGCCTCCGTGGGCAATGATGTTTTCAATGGTTATATTGTGGAATACCGGCAGGTCACTGCCATTTCTCCCATCTTCATAAAGCATGGTGCCGTGGACCGCCGCCCCGTGGACATGGTCCATCACACTGTCCGCCAGTATGATATCCTCCACCCTGCCTCCACGGCGGGCATTGGTCTTTAAGCGGAGCGCATATGGTAAGTCACGATTGCAGCCACCATGACGCAGGCAAAGATAAGCATCGCCAGATCAGGCTGTTCGGTCATGAACAGGGGGCCTGCCTGAAGTCCGTGGATGGTAAGTCCCGCAATCAGCATTGCGGTAATGCCGTCGCCGGGGATTCCCAGGGCCATCATGGGGATAAGGGCACCGCCCAGGGAGGCGTTGTTAGCTGTCTCAGAAGCCCATACACCGGCCGGATTTCCTTTTCCAAAACTCTCCGGCTCCTTGCTGTAGGATAAATGTCAGAATATGTAAGTGCGTTAATGGTCTGCCTGCAGCCAGCCAATCTGCTGCTGATTGTTGCTATGGTTTCCCTGGGAATCGTGTTCGGGGCCATTCCGGGACTTTCCGCAACCCTGGGCATTGCCCTTTTGCTGCCGGTTACCTTTGGCCTTTCCACTGAGACATCCTTTGTGCTGCTGCTTGCCATCTGGATTGGCGGTGTGTCCGGCACATTCATTTCCGCTGTGCTCATTGGTATTCCAGGGTCGTCTTCCGCAATCGCCACCTGCTTTGACGGCTTTCCCATGACCAAGAACGGACAAGCCAGCAAAGCACTGGGAATCGGTATGACGGCTATACCGGAGCCCATACCCGGAAGGAATCCAATCCACAGGCCGGATACAAATACAAAGAAGCGTCAAAAAGGCTGCCGCCTTTACGGTTCCTCAACCGTTAAAGCGGCAGCCCGGCCTTCTTTATATATCCGGCCTATTCTGCCATATTGAGCAGCGTAATGATAATCTGATCTGCTCCCACCTCTGCCTTGCGTTTCACGATATCCTCAATCTGGGCCCGCTGCGGATCCGTAATGGAAGGCGCATTGATGACCACATCCACCTTATCCTTGGTAATGCTGACAACCGGGTCTGAAAAGCCTTTTGCCATCAGGAGGGTTTCTGCGGCATTTTCTTTCTCGGAAACCTCAGTCAGGTCAATCATATCCTGTATGGCCTTCTGTTTGGCCGCTTCGTCAATGCTGTCACTGTTTATCAGGCTCATCAGTGTCTCTTTGTTCTTGGCGCGCACCTGCTCCCTGCTGAGCTGTACGTTTGCTATGTAATCAGCCACGTTCATGCCGCTGGTCAGTACGGCTTCCCCGGGATTCTCCAATCCCGCCCGGGCGGAGCTGTCCGTATCTGCCGCTGCCATCTGCCCCGGATCGGCTGCCTGGGTAGCCTCCTCCACTCCTGTGCCGTCTCCTGCCTGGGCCAGCTGTCCCTGGTCTGTTCCGGTGTCTGCCGCTGCCTGGGCGCCGTCTGCGCCGCTTACCGCATCCAGGTCAGAAGGGTCCTGGTCCAGACTGGGAATCTCCTGTAGTCCGGCCTGGCCGTTTAAGGAGGCTGCCTGGTTCTCCGCCAGGATATCTTCATCTGAAATGTCCATGGCGCCTGCCTCATACACCCGGTTGCCGCTTGCCAGATCCTTCTTTCCCGAATAGTTCAGATATCCGGCCGCCGCAATCATGACAGCCAGTGTCGTGATGATGATCTGGTTCCTGCGAAAGAGACGTTTCATGTTCATGTCCTTCATGTGCTCTTTTACCTGTTTCATATTCTTGATTTTCATATCCTGCACTCCTTTATTTATTCCACCCTCTTTAATACTTTTATTTTATGTGCCGGCAGGCCAAATAATGCTTCCATGGCCTCAGAAATTTCAGCTTTTACGGTTGGGCTGCCTCCGCCCTCCGCGCTGATAATGATTCCCGATATCTCCGGACTCAGTTCTTTTTCAACAATGGGCGCGTTTGTGCTGCCGCCTGAACCGCCTCCCGATAGTATGGTACTCTCCTGTATCTGATTGTTTGTCACATCCCTGGTGCCGCCCCCTGAATCCTTTTCCTGGGTGGTGCTGGTATTGGTAGAGCGATCCACACGAAGCACCTTTTCGCTGGAGGATTTAAGCACCACCATGACATCCACCTTTCCCACGCCGTCCACGGACTTTAATATATTCCTGATTCTGTTTTCCATCTGGGCTTCATAGGACCCGTCCTCTGATGTGCGGGCTGCCGCCGGATAGGAATCCTCCTTCCCCTCTGACGCGCCTGCCCCATTTCCGTCCGGCCCCTGGGCCATCCCGGTTTTGGAGGCGCCCTGGTCAAAGCCGCTGCCCTCCTTGCTGCCATTGGCATTGTCCTTTGTCCACAGCGGAACCGCCCCGGTGCCGTCTGTCCCGGCCCCCACGGTCTGCTCACCGGCATTCTTGTTCTTTTTGCTTCCTCCGGGCAGGGGAAAGGAGAGAATCATAAGAAGAACACCTATAAGAAGCAATAACAGCCACTTTTCCTTAGTCATTTTTCCACTGAATTTCGATATCCGATTCTTCCAGTCCATAGTACTGCGCCACCTTTCCTGTTAAATGGTTTAATTTTTTATCTGCCACCGCGCCTTTCGCCTCCGCCGTCTTTTCCGGACGCTCCGTTTCCCCGGAATCGCCGGTCTCCTCCCGTTCCGTTATATCCCCTGTTTTCTCCATTCCTCCGTCTTTTGGCGGCTCCTCCAGTTCCACATCCTCGACCTTCACACTGTCAATCCTCCCTGCGTCCACATTCACGGGCCTGCTCCCCGTATGATCCCAGCTGTCGGGCTCCGCCTTCTCCTTCTCCCCGCTGATGACCAAACCGATACCTTCAATCTGACCATAACGGCTGCTGTTCCTGTCACCGTCAATCTGTACGCTGGCTCCGGTACATGTAAACCCCTCCGCCCTGGCCATGGCCTCCACATCAGCTGCCACCGCCTGCTCATACTTGCGGATAACCTGGTCCAGACGCCGTTCTTCCATCCCCCAAAGATCCTGTTTCAAGTCATCCGTGTCATTCTGAAAGGAAATGGATTTAAACATGGACGATATCTGCTCATCCAGGTGCAGTCCCCCTGTAAATGGGCTCACCACCAGAAGAATCAGGACCATTCCTGAAAAAAAGCGGATGTATTTGCCATATTTGGAGTCCGCCAGAAGATTATTTACCACTGAAAGAAAAATCATGTAGTATATGATGTTTTTTACCCATCCATAGACAGCTTCCATAGGCATCTCCTTTTATAAAGCACCATAGGTTCCGGCATTTTGCAGTCCGCTCCGTTACGAGGCAAAATAATTTACATTGGTGGACGCGCATGTGACAGCTATGGCTATCATGAACAGAAACATGGAGTAAAGCACAATCTGCAGCAGCAGCTTATGTCCTTTGGACACGCCCGCCACGCAGGACACCACCCGTTTGTCGCACACAGGCTGCATCACGGCGGCCACGCACTGGTACATAACCATGAGGACCGTCAGTTTCATCACCGGAACAGCGGATATAACAGCCAGTACCACCACAGCCGCGGCTCCCATTGTATTCTTAATCAGCACCCCTGACCCCAGAACCATCTGGGCCATGGCTCCCGCCCCCTGGCCCAGCCCCGGAATCATTTCCATTAGCCGTTTCATTCCCGCCTGGCCTGCCGCGTCGGCATAGGGAAGTATCATGGCCTGTATGAGATGAAATCCCACCACCAGCCCGGTTAAGGTCCGCAGACTCCACACCACGGCCTGCTCCAGCAGCTCAGTCAGCCTTGACAGCAGCGCCTCCTTCGCCACATGGCTGCCCAGTACCATGAGCACATAAATCCTGACCATGGACAGCAGGACGGTACTGCACAGCCATTGTACCCCTGTCACCGCGCCCATCATACACTCATACAGTGCCAGGGCGCTCATGCTGCCGCCGGAAAACGCCACTGCCATATAGTAGGCCGGCATGAGCAGCTTCATGAATTCCAGTATCTGTTCCATCACCTGGGCAGCCACCTGCAGGCTGGCGGAAAAACTGGCTGCCAGACATGTAAACAGCAGGAGATATGTAACGAAAAAACCCGTGTCTGAAATCTGGCCGGCCTTAAATACGGAAGAAACATTGGTAAACACAGCTCCAATCAGACCAATGGCAGCCACCTGAAACAGCATCTGGCCGCCCCTGTCCACCTGCGAGAACAGAGCATTCTTAAGTCCCATTCCGGTCTGTCCCAGGATACCCTTCAGGTTTCCTTTCATCAGCTCCTTCATCAGTCCCCAGAAGGAAAGTCCTTTCATTTCCCCGTCCTGCCGCCCCATAACATCGTCCAGAAACTGCTGAAGCCCCTCCATCTCATCCTGAAGCCCCATATCCTGCAATGCCTGGTCCACGCCTGTCTCTGTGCCCTGAACTTCCGGCCGTCCCCGCCACTGCTCTTCCGGCTGTCCCCGCCACTGTCCCTGCCGCTGCTCCTGCCGCTGTTCTTCCGGCTGTCCCTCCAGCTGCCCTCCCGCCGAAGCGCCGTAAACAGGGCTGCCTGTCCATCCCGGGACACCGGCAAACAGCACCGCAAGCCCCCATAGAGCCGCGCTCCTGACTCCCCATTTCATCCATCTTTTCATCCCAAAAATGTCTCCAATGTCCCAAAAAGTGCCAGCAGAATGGGCATACTGATACCCAGAATAGACAGCTTTCCGAATATTTCAATCTGGTTTCCCAGGGAACCGTACCCTGCGTCCTTGCAGATTCCTGACGCAAATTCGGCCACATAGGTGATACCCACCATCTTAAGCAGCGTCACCAGATATACGCTGTTCACCTTGATATAGCCCTGAATCCGTTCCAGGGCCTCCAGTATATCCTTTAACTTTCCGGTTCCGTAAAAGAAGATAAAGGCGCCTGCCGCCATGACCATGTAGGCGGCGTATTCTCCCTTTAAGCCCTTTAACTGCACCGCCAGCAGGACCGTGGCAATCCCCGCGGCCGCAATGGTAATAATTGTCATATGGTTTCCTCCCTGAAAAGACGCCTTTTACAGCGCAAACAGATTCTTCATTGTCTCAAACAGGTCGTATATGTAAGGTATCATCCAGAATAATACCAGCACCAGTCCGGCCAGACTCGTAAGGAAAGCCTGCTCATCCCGGCCGCTGTGCTTTAATACCTGGCAGATGACAGATACCAGGATTCCTACTGCCGCTATGCGAAATATCAGATTTACACCCATTGCCGTCTCCTCAATCTTCTTAAATATATATTTATAAATGGTTCCTGTGTTTCACAGGCACATCACAATCACAATGCATGTGTCCCTGACTTGTCTCAGAACATTACAATCACAAGAAACATCCCTCCCATGATTCCCAGGCTTGTATACAGCCTGCATTTCTCCCTCTGGTTCTGTCTGAGATAATCAATGGTCAAATCCAGCTGTTCCAGATACAGCTTGAGGGTCCGCTCCTGCATGTCCACATCCAGATATCCCAGATGTTCCCCCAGATGGGCCAGCTGTTCCAAATCCTCCTGTACCAGGGGAATCCGTCCCCCGTCTGTATTCAGGTCCATCACCTGGCGCCTCCATATCTTCTGAAGGGATTCTCCCTCCTGCATATATATTCCCTCCGCCGCGGCCTCAAACAGGCCCCCCAGAGGTCCCGGCTCCCGTTTTCCCACCCGCTCCAGGGCTTCTGCCAGCGGTGCCCGGCTGTATGTAATCTCGCCTTTTAAGAAATATATCATCTGTCTGAGGGTCTCCAGCATCCTCAGCCGCCCTTTCCACTGCATGGCGGACCAGATTCCCAGTCCGCCTGCGGAAAACAGCACCAGAATTGCCCCTGTCCACTTAAATGCTGCCATGTTCCGCCTCCTTTACGCTCCCATCCGCATACAGGACATTTCCACCGCCGTCCCATATAGACGCCACATGGCCTGCCGCTCCCCGGCAGTCCAGCAAAATCATCCGCTCAAAGGCTCCCTGGTGAATCAGTTCCCCCACAGCCGGCTTCTGCATGATGTCCTCCAGCGAACTGCCGTGGATGGTGGCTGCCAGAGAACAGCCGCAGTTTCTCACATATTCAATGGCCTGTACATCCTCCCTGCTTCCAATCTCATCCACAGCTATGACCTGAGGCGCCATGGACCTTACTAACATCATCATGCCCTGGCTTTTTGGACAGCAGTCCAGTATATCGGTTCTCATGCCCAGATCGTTCTGAGGCACCCCCTGGTAGCAGGCCCCTAACTCAGACCGCTCATCCACCACCCCCACAGACACCCCCGGTATCCTTCTGCCGGCGCGCTGGGTCCTGGGTCCGTCCGAGACCTGGCGGATAATGTCACGGAGCAGGGTCGTCTTGCCGCACCTGGGCGGCGATATTACCAATGTATTCAGGAAACGGCCATCATCCGAATACAGATACTCCATCACCTGGTTGGCACAGCCCTGAACCTGATGGGCTACCCGTATATTGATGAAGGAAATGGATTTCATGAGCCGTATATCCTGTCCAAGAGCCATGGTTCTGCCTGCCACCCCAATCCGGTGCCCTCCCTGTATGGTGATGAATCCCTGACGCAGCTCTTCTTCCGCTGCATAGAGGGAAAAACTGCACATATATTCCACGGTCTCCTTCATCTGAGCCTGACTGACCGTGACGATTCCTGCCCTGGCCCAGTACCGTTCCTGTTCCTGGCAGCGGCCGCTTCCCCGGATATCCCTTACCGGCGGATCGGGAATCCCCACTGCCAGGCTTCCATCTGTTTTAACCGCATATTCCCGGCCGCCGCAGATAAGCAGCAGCGGCTTCTGGGTTCTCATCCGTATCTCCTGCACCCTGTCGAAATCCACGGTAACCTGTCCAAGTATTGTCCGCAGATCCCTTGGAAATATTTTCAGGACCTCTTCCCTGCCAGCCATAATCTTCACCCCTTTTACCTCAATATATGAAACGTGTCCAAAAATATGACTGGAGCCGAAAAAAAGGCAGCACCGGCCCGTCGGGGGCTGTGCCGCCAATACTGATTTAGCTTCTATCTTCTTCTCTTTACCTTCTTTACAATCTGCCCCGCGGGCCTCCTGTCAATCTTGTATACAATCTGCATGAACCGGGCCACCTCATCCCAGGCCTCCCGGCTCTCCGGGACCAGGTCCATACTCATCTGGAACACATGAAACATGCCCTCATACACGGACACCCGGCGCTTCACTCCGGCCCTCCGGGCATTTTGGGCCGCCTCCAGCGTATCACTTAAAAGCATCTCATGGCTGCCCGCCTGAAGAAGCATGGGCGGCAGGCCCCTGAAATCCCCGAATACCGGCGATATATAAGGGTCCCTGGGATCAGACCCGCCGATGTATGAGGAATTATAAAGCATGCTCTCCCGCGAATTGCCAAAGAGAGGATCATGTTCAAAGTTAAACTCATAACTGTCCCCGCTGCATGTCAAATCAGCCCATGGGGACATGAGTACCAGGCCTGCGGGCTGAGGCATTCCATGGTCCCTGAGGAAAAGGCACAGGGCCAGAGCCAGGCCGCCTCCCGCCGAATCACCGGCCACCACCACCTGTCCCGGCCTGTAGTGTTTTTCCTTAATCAGCCATTGGTAGGCGTGAATTACATCCTCCAGGGCCGCCGGATAAGGATGCTCCGGCGCCACCCTGTAATCCACGGTCAGCACGTCCCCGCCATAGCTGAGCCGGCTGTAGCGCACGGAAAACTTCCTGTAAATATTCTTCATGGGGCCTATATATCCGCCTCCGTGAAGCTGAAGCACCACCCTGCCGGTGACCACTCCCTCCGGCTTAAGATACTCCATTTTAAAGGGTTCCCTGTCAATGATTTCATACTCGTAGCCAGATGGGCATACCCAGGCCGGTTCCACGGGATTTTTCCTGAACTCCCCTGTCTGGATGGGTTTTCCCAGGGACGTTTCCATGATGTCGTGAATCATATCACGTACCAGCGCCCCCCGTATACTCACATTTTTATTACGCATGCTTATCTGTATCCTCTCTGTAAATGCAGGGTCCCTCCGTTATCACAGATGAAACCGTCTGATGAGTTCGTTCTTAAATCTCCTGTCCCCCAGAAATATGGTCAAAGCCAGGATTCCCACGGTCAGTATTACTGTTATGATTGCCATGGCCGGATGTGTGACCAGCCCTGCGGCCCATAAAATCAGGGGGATAAAGCTGAAAACCGTAATAGCGATCTGGTACATGAAATAGCTCTGCCAGTTCAAACGGTTTACAACAATGAGCAGCACCACGGCCGCATCCGCAAACAGTATGGTTCCCGGCACAGCATAGTTGACGGACCAGCCCTCAAATCCCAGGACCCGGTCTATCATCACAAGCAGAATCTGCATGCCGACCGTTTGTATCAGCAGTGATTTTCCCAGGTTGGCATGGCGCAGGATGGAATACCGGAGGGTCAGCCCCACATAGGCGATTCCCGGTATGGCAATTCCGGACCACCAGAGTCCGTCATAGGTAGCGATATTCACCAATCCCAGAAACAGGGCCACCACGGCCAATACCCCGTAGCATACCAGTACCAGTTTTTTCCATATGCTCTCGCCATGCTGAATCACCGGATAATTCCCCTTATCCGACTCCGGCATGATAACGCCGTTGCTCTCCAGCTCCACCGGAATTCCGTCTGACCTCAGGCGGCCGAAAAAACATTCCTCCAGCCTGGAATCCTGGAATACCTTGGTGAAGGTAATGACTGTCCTGTCACCAAAGGAACACACGCCGCATTTGGCGGGCTGGCGCTCAGACACGCCAATCAGCATGCAAAACCCTTCAATTTCCTCCTGATACTCCCGGTCCATGGAGATAAGTCCGATATTGGATAAGGTAATGGTATGGGCCCTGTCATTGCGGCGGAAAATGAAGCCAAGAGCCAGCCACTTGACAAACAGCGGAAGGATGCGGACATACCATTTTTTCTCATTTGAGACGTTGTAGGATATGGTCTCCTCCAGCTTTTCCTTCACAATCTTCTCGTCCATCTGTCTGCATACGGATGCGAGAATCTCCTCAAATTCATCCCTGCCCTGTCCGGGTTCATGGTCAATGGCTGTCACCGCGAAAAAGTTGGAGGCTGTGTTGGAGCCAAAAAAGGCCCTCAGGTTAATGGGAAGGTTCACTCCGATGTGGCGTCCCTCCTGTCCTTCCTCCTGGTATACCCTGGAAATGGACCAGATCAGGCAGGCCGTCAGGTACTTCGTGATACTGACCCCCATTTTACGGCTCACTGCCTTCAGCTCCCCTGTGTCCGCGTAACCGTGAACCACGCTCTGTCCCCCAAAGGGTATATATCTCCCTGTAAGGCGCAGCGCAGGACGGGAGCTGTAGCGTCTGGTCCGCATTTTCCGGTAATGCTTCAGGTAGCTGTCCTCTGTCTGGGCGGACTCGCCTTCCCCCGGCCCCACATCCCTGCTTCGGCCTCCCCGCTTTAACTCCAGGTAGCCTGCGGTCAGTTCCTTCAGAAAATTCACTGCTCCCATGCCATCCGTCACCGCATGGAATACCTCCAAATTAATTCTGGCCCCATAATAGCTTACGCGGAACAGGTAGAGCTGGTTGCTCTTGGGGTCGATATAGCGGCAGGGCCAGCTGCTCTCCTGCTCAACAAAGGGCTGGCGTTTGTTCTCCTCGAAGTAATACCAGAAAAAGCCCCTCTTAAGCTTCACCTTGAACCCGCCAAACCGGGGCAGGACTTCTTCCAGCGCCCGGTCCAGCAGACCAGGATCTATCTCTTCTTTTAATGTTACGGAAATACGGAATACGTTGCTCAGGTTTTCATTGGCTATCATAGGGAATATTTTACCTGTGTTATCCAGCCTGTGCCACCGTTTTCCCTGGGGGTTCTTCTTCATAGCGCCCCTTTCTGCCGGCCGTCCCGCAGATTTTTCGCGGGTCCGGCGCAAACTGTATTTTCTGCCATTATATCTCTATCCTCCTGCAATCACAACTATATTATACTTAAATTTTGTTTTCACTCATCTGCTTTGACCTTTGGACCTTTTCCCTGCGTCTTTTGTTTTTGCCCCGGATATGATATATTGGACCCATAAACCCGGACAGCGGGAATCTGCTATCAAATTCCGCAGGAAATATCATGCTTCCTCCTAGTATAATAATGGTGTAGTCAAGAACGACTACTGGTTAATAGTTACAAAGTCCAATCTAATAAATCTATATAGATATAACGGAAGGAGGAGTTCCCCCTCCATCAGAAGTTATAGGACATA